>Ga0265354_1000109_pt1 | contig 14278 bp, 11 predicted proteins | sample NZE1metagenome_FD_189074 | JGI IMG/M metagenome (GOLD analysis project Ga0265354, IMG submission 189074) | Rhizosphere microbial communities from Maridalen valley, Oslo, Norway - NZE1 | ecosystem: Host-associated > Plants > Roots > Rhizosphere > Soil | place: Norway: Oslo | collected 2017-09-14 | reverse complement strand
GTGACAGGTGTGGCGAAGGTCGATGGCAAGGCTACCGCTGGCGTGATGATCCTTCTGGTGCCAGACTCAGGACAGAATCTGACGGAAGATTCCCGATTGGACCAAAGCGACAGCGACGGAACATTCGCATTGAATGGAATCCTGCCAGGAAAATATTTCCTTTTGGCGATTGAGGATGGGTGGGATATCGAATGGGCAAACTGGGCTGTCCTGAAAGCATACTTCGAAAAAGCGCAGGTTCTGCAAATCACGGAAAACGATCAGAAGAAAGTGATCGTTGAGGTTCAACGCAAGAAATAGCGAAGTTTAGCCAGAATGCATGGAGCGAGGCCCACTTTTGGTTCTTGCTAGGCGTTGTTCGTGCGAGGTAGTAGAGAATCCTGCACCGCATTCGTATTCGAATCGAAGTCAGGCTAAAATGAAGAAGTAATGCTCACTCAGATCAAAGGTACTGATGCCGCTGCGAGCGGTCGGCCGCGGCGCAAAACTTACGGCGTGCGTGTTGGCCATGTCCTCGTGGGCGGCGACGCGCCGATTGTCGTGCAGTCCATGACCAACACGGATACTGCTGACGTCGCGACAACTTTCAAGCAGACCATGGAGTTGGCAGAAGCGGGCTCTGAAATTGTGCGCTGGACGGTGAATGTACCGGAGGCTGCCGCGGCTGTGCCGGAGATTAAGAAGCGATTGCTGGATGCCGGCTGCGATGCTCCGATCATCGGCGACTTCCATTACAACGGGCACGTTCTCCTGACGAAGTATCCGGAATGTGCCAAGGCACTCGACAAATACCGGATCAATCCTGGCAACGTAGGCGCCGGGCAGCGACGCGACGAACAATTTTCTACGATTTGTAAAATTGCGCGCGACAACGGCAAACCCGTGCGCATCGGTGTAAACGGAGGCTCGCTGAATCAAGAGCTCGTCATGCACAAGATGCAGGAGAACACGGACAAGAACCTGGGCAAGGAGTCCGAAGAAATTATTAACGACTGCATGGTGCTCTCCGCGCTGCAATCCACGGAATTGGCTCTCGAGTGCGGGCTGCGCCACGATCAAATCATTATTTCCTGCAAGACTTCGCGGCCGCGCGATTTGATTACCGTGTATCGCGATTTGTCGGGCAAAACGGAGCAGCCGCTGCATCTCGGCCTGACCGAAGCAGGCATGGGGATGAAAGGCCAGATTTGGTCCGCAGCTTCGCTGGGCGTTCTGCTCTATGAAGGAATTGGCGACACCATTCGCATTTCGTTGACACCGAAACCTGGCGGCGACCGTCGCGAAGAAGTTTATGCCGCGTGCGAACTCCTCCAAGCGCTAGGGCTGCGATCGTTTTCGCCGAGCGTGACGGCTTGCCCCGGTTGCGGCCGCACCACAAGCACCACGTTTCAGGAACTGGCGGAACGCGTTCAGGACTACATCCGCGAAAGCATGCCCATCTGGAAAACGCAGTACGAAGGCGTGGAAACAATGACGCTGGCGGTCATGGGCTGCATCGTAAATGGTCCGGGCGAATCGAAAGCCGCGAATATTGGCATCAGTCTACCGGGCACAGGAGAAGCGCCCCGCTGCCCTATATATATTGATGGAAAAAAAGACGTGACGCTCGAAGGAACTTACGACGAGCTAGCCGTGGCGTTCCAGACGCTCGTCGATAATTACATCGCGAAAAAATATCCACGTAAGACCGCGGAAGTTGTTCCCGCCAGCCGTTGACCTTAAGAAAAACTAAATTACGGAACCCGAGGCGATTGAGGAGTTGCCACGCTGCGAAGCTTCTCGAGCGCCATCAGACGCGCGCGCGAATAGGCTTGTTTGTCCTCAAGTAGCTGATGCGCCCAGTGCGCCCCAATGGCGATGGCGTGAAACTCGAAGGCGAGGCGTTTCGCGTCAAGTTTTGCGTCGAGGTGGCCAGCTTTTTGCGCCCCCTCTACCGATCGAGTGATCGCGCCAATCCATTCGTGCATGATCTCCGCAATGCGGTCGCGCACAACTCCCAGCCGGCCGTCGAACTCGAAAGAAGCAGCGGTAAAAAAGCAGCCGCCTTCAAAAACTCGTTTTTCAACGAGGATCAGCCAATGATCAATCAAAGACCAAAGTCGCGGCATCCCCTTGGGAGCGGCAATGGCCGGGCGCGTCACCTTATCGATGAAAACCTGGCGCGCCATTTCAACGGTAGCCAGTTGTAACTCTTCCTTCGAGCCAAAATGGGCGAAGAGGCCGCTTTTGCTCATGCCAAGCTGCTCGGCAAGCGAGCCAACGGTGAGCCCTTCCAGGCCTTGCGCGGAGGCGATATCGACTGCACGGGCGAGAATAGCTTCGCGAGTACGGAGGCCTTTCTCTTGTCGGCGAAGCACGGGCTTATGAACGCGCTTGTTGACGCGCTTTTTAACTAGCGTTTTGCGGGAACTCGAGCGAAGAGCGCGCGGCATGAAGATACTGTAACACGGCACACCAATAAGCACGAACGTTCGTTTTCTGTGCTATCCTCTTCCCCCTGAGGTGTCCTCATGGCCCATACCATCCTCCTTCGTCCCCTTCGTTCATCCCGCCTGCTTCGCGTCGCAGCTCTTACAGCAATGTTCTTCAGCGCCACGACCGCGCCGCCCATCGTTTGCTCGCAGGAGCTTCCACTGGAACGCTGCGACGTGCTCCCGATGATCGAAGTCCAGATCGCTGGGCTGCACAAGTGGTTCCTTGTTGATACGGCGGCGACTTCGATGTTGAATCTGGAATCGTTTGCGGAAGGGCAGGCGCGGGACATTCACGTCACGTCTTGGAGCGGCACGCTGGCGACTAGCGCCAAGGAAGTGACGCTGCCGGACTTGTCTCTCGGTAAAACCAAACTTATCGAGTTAAAGCTGCCGGCCATCGATCTTTCCGCCATTGGAAAGGCTTGCGGACGAAAAATCGACGGCATCCTGGGAGTCGATCTTCTGGGAAAACTGGGTGCCAGCATCAATCTAAGAGAGCAGACGATTCATGTCACGACAGCGGACGAAACGCACGGCGCTGAGATGGTCACGGCGATGCAGCACGAGATGCACCGGTGCGTCGACGCGTTCAATGCATCCGACGAGGAGAAATTTGGAGACTGCCTTGATCCAAAGATCGTGCTCTTCTCGACCGACACGGAACTCTACGGGCGCGAGCAAGTCGTCGGCTATTTCCGCCAGAAATATTTTCATCAGCAGCCGGCCTCAAAGCTGGAAATCCGCGAGAGCGCCTTTCATCCCATCGGCGAAGCGGTGTGGTACGAGTATGAATTTACGATTGACTCCGCGAGGGGCAGGCTCCATGGCCGCGGCATGGCTATGTGCAAGAAGTCCGAAGGACATTGGCGGATGGCGAGCATGCATCATTCCATCGCAGAGCTGGAGTCCGCCGCGCTTCCCACGGAAAAACGCTAAGCCTGAGCCTTTTGACGAAGCGCGCCGATCAGACTCCTGGAGGTTTCGCCAGGAACCTTTCTTCTCTAGAATGCGTAAAGCATACTGTCTCTGAGAATGGCTCACCCCGACGGAGAAGCAATGAAAATGAATCGTATTGCTGTGCTCGCTCTCGCCGCCAGTTTCCTGTTTGCAAATTGTTTACGGGCGCAAAACGCGGAGTTTGCTGAAACCCTGAAGAAAAGCCGTGGAGCGATCAGCGTACAAGACGGCAAGCTTGCGGGGCCCAGTGCGGAAATTCTTCGAGGGGCATTGGCAGATGCACAGTTCGTGGCGCTCGGCGAAGATCACGGCATCCGGCAGATTCCCGAGTTCGCTGCAGCCCTCTGCGCGGAGCTTGCGCCCTATGGCTTCCACCACATGGGGCTGGAAATCGGGACGTACGTTGGGCCGGAGCTTGAAAAAATGGCGCGCAGCGCGGACGGTCCAAAGCAACTCGCGGAGTTCGAGCAAAAATATCCGGAGACGATCGCGTTCTACAACTGGCAGGAAGAATTCGCGATGCTGCAAAAGTGCGAGAACGCAGCTTCGCCGGGGCACATGACCATCTGGGGATTGGATCAAGAATTCATGGGCGCAACGGGCTTTGTGGCAGACAGGATTCTGGCAACTAATCCAGGCCCGGAAGCGAAAGCCGCCGTCGAGACGCTGCAAAAAGAGGCGATCGAAGCGCGTGCCAACGCAGCGAAGAGCGGCAACCCGGGCGATCTGTTCATGATGACCGCAAAACAAGATGAATTGGATCACTTGCGGGATCTCCTCAAAAAACAAGGCAAGCCAGAGGCGCAGAAGCTATTTGACGCCTTTCTGGTAAGTCGAGAGATCTATCAAAAGAATATGAGCGGCGACTTCTACAAATCGAACCGGCAGCGGGCGCTGCTCATGAAAAAGAATTTCTCAGAGCCGTTTGCTGCTTCTTCCCAAAGCAACGGCGTCTTGCCCAAAGTTTTTTTCAAGTTCGGCGCGTATCACATGTTTCGCGGGATCAATCCTCTGCATTCGAGCGAACTGGGCAACCTCATCGCTGAGGCGGCGGAGGCCAATCAGTTGAAGTCCGTGAACATACTCATCGTTGGGGTGAAAGGCGAGCAACTGCACTTCGCGGGCATCGGAAAGCCTTCGGAAGCCGCGCCGCTCGATCTTGCAGGCGACAAAGATTCTCCATTTCTCTTTTTCAAGCCGCTGTTTGATTTACAAATTGAGAATTCCTGGACACTCTACGATTTGCGCGCATTGCGCGACAGCTTTTCGAAGTACGGCAAGATCGACCCGGAACTCGAGCGCGTAATCTTCGGCTACGATTTTGTAGTGCTTATCTCCGATCCGAAGGCGTCCCACGTGATCCAGTAGCCACCCGGACAACCTCCGGGGATATGCTAGAATTTTGCTGCGTTTCGAGCGAACCAAAGGCGGGGAACTACATTGAAAATCAGCCGCGAAGATGTGCAAAGGGTTGCGGAGCTGGCCTATCTGGACTTGAGCGAAGCCGAGCTCGAGATGTACCGCGCGCAAATTGACGAAATCCTAGAATACATCGGCAAGTTGAACGAACTGGACACTGCCGGTGTTGAGCCGATGGCCCAGGTCCTGTCCGACGACCAAACTGCGGACGCGACATTGCGGGAAGACGTCGTAGTGCCTTGCAATGTAGCCGCCGAAATTCTGAAACAAGCTCCCGATCCCGAACCTCCGTACTTCAGAGTACCGAAAGTAATTGAGCGATGAGTATGAACAGACACTCCTGTCTGTCCGGGTTTGATGAGAAATTAGGCAAAAATTAAGAAGACGGCAAAAACGCCCCTCCCCACTATGACGACCTGGACGATCGATGGAGTAAAAGAAGCGCTGGCGGCCAAGAAGACTTCGGCCCGCGAGCTAGCATCGGATTTTTACAAGCGAATTGGAGAACGCAACACGGAGCTAAACGCCTATCTGACGCTCTCCGAAGAGCGCGCCTATGCCCAAGCGGACCGCATGGATGCGCTGGTTGCCGATGGGAAAGCACTGCCGTCACTGGCTGGCGTCCCCATCGCGATCAAAGACGTAATCAGCACGCGCGGTGTGCGTACCACTTGCGGTTCCAAGATTCTTGAGCATTACATACCGCCGTTCGACGCAACGGCGGTAGAGCGCCTCGAAGCCGCTGGAGCCGTGATTCTCGGCAAGACCAATTGCGACGAGTTTGCCATGGGCAGCTCGAACGAAAACTCCGCCTATGGGGCAGTCCGAAACCCGGAAGCGCTGGACCGAGTGCCGGGGGGATCAAGCGGCGGGTCGGCAGCCGCGGTTGCAGCTGGTTTGGCCGTGGCGTCGCTTGGAACGGATACGGGGGGATCGATCCGGCAGCCGGGTTCGTTCTGCGGCATCCCTGCAATGATGGGAAGCTACGGGCGGGTTTCACGATATGGACTCATCGCCTTTGCGTCTTCTCTGGACCGCATCGGCCCGTTTGCAACCAACACGCGCGACGTGGCCGCCATTATGGAAGTAATCGCGGGACGCGATGCAAACGACTCGACCTCGACCACCGCTCCTGTTCCGGACTATCGCGCCGCGATGGAGAAACCTGTTAAAGGACTGCGCATCGGCATTCCCAGGGAGTATTTCACCGAGGGAATGGACGATGGGGTACGAAAGAAGATCGAAGCCGGGATTGAGCTTCTTAAAAAGCTCGGTTGCGAGCTGCGCGAAATCCACATGGCCCATACGGATTACGCCATCGCGACGTATTACATTATCGCCACGGCCGAGGCGAGCTCTAACCTTGCGCGGTACGACGGAGTGCGATATGGGTTGCGCGTGGAAGACGATTCCCTGCTAGCGATGTACCGCAAGACGCGAGGAGCAGGATTCGGTGCCGAGGTGAAACGACGGATTGTTCTGGGCACGTATGTATTGTCTGCGGGCTACTACGACGCATACTACCTGAAGGGCCAGAAAGTTCGCGCGCTAATTGCTCAGGATTTTCGAGACGCCTTCACCAAAGTGGATGTGATTGTTACGCCGACCTCACCGATTCCGCCCTTCAAACTCGGTGAAAAAACGAACGACCCCCTCCAGATGTATCTTGCTGATATATATACGGTTACGGGATCTTTAGCGGGAGTGCCGGGGATCTCCGTTCCCTGCGGAAAAATCAGCGGAAAGCTTCCTGTAGGCTTGCAAATCTTTGGTCCAGCTTTCGGCGAAGCAACCGTGCTGCAGCTGGCGCACGCGTTCGAGCAGGCCGGCGGCGGCTCCCTTTGATAAGCCGCTGTGGAAGCTAGCTAGCTGCGATGCAAAAACTTGATCCCATTATTGCCAACCTGGTGAAAACGAGGAAAGGGCTTTTGACTGCAGCCGACGCTGTGCCCCCTGAGGAATGGAAGACCAGGCCAAGCGAAGGGAGATGGTCGGCGGCGGAACTGGTCGCGCATTTGATGATGGTGGAAAGAGCGGTAATCGGTAAAGCAGATCGGGTAGCGCAGAAGCCGCCAAAGCGCGTTTCTTTGTTAAAGAGAATTCACATCCCGATGGTCCTTGTGGAGTCGCGGTGGATTCGGCGTAAGGCGCCAGCGCCCGTCGAGCCGGAAATGCTACGCGATAAAGAGTTGATGCTCGCGGAATTACGCACAGTGCGAGAACGCTCACTGGCGTTTCTGGAAGAAACGAGAGACCGAAATATGGGCGAATACTGCTGGGCACATCCGGCTCTCGGAACGTTGAACGTCTACGAATGGCTGCAGTTTGTCGCGTCGCATGAAGTTCGGCACACAAAACAGATGCGTGAAATCGCGGGCAGTCTACCGAAACCCATATAGAGTTTGCAAAAGTAGGACATTTTTTCCCTCATATTTCCTCCTTCCTTCGATTCGTACCAGACGCTCTTAAGCGCCCAATTTTAGATAATGTCTTTTTACACAGGGGCTTGGAACAAAAGTACTAGCCTTTTCGTTTTAGGTAGAGAGAACGGAACTACTATTGCTCTACAAATGGTGCATCGCGTACGCTGAAAAAAGCATCAAAGGTAACAGGAGCGAGAAGTAGACGCGCGGTGTGGCAGACAGTAAGAGGGACAAGGCCATGGTCACCGTAAAATCAAGCCAGAAGATTTTTACTGACGCAGAGATTGCCAGTTTGACTGGGATCTGCGTGGACCACATTCGCAATTTTGCGAAGAGCCGCCACTTGGGCTTTATCGCGCGCGCTGCGGAAGCGGCAGGCAAGCAGGCGGACCAGTGGTTGTTTACGCTGTCCGACTTGATGGTGCTGGTTACCTTGTTTCCGCGCTGCACGCACTAAATTTTCCACGAGTTTCGATCGAAGAAAAGCTTTTTCCGGTATTCCGGGAAGAGCTTTTTTGCTTTTGCGACAGCGAGGCGGGACAGTTGCCGGGGCCGTAGTCAGGGGGTATGCTCGTCCGAGGGCAAACCGACTATGCCGGCAGGCATCTGATAAACCAGCAACCTTCATGAAACTGCCTTCTACATGTAGTTTCGTCCTCCAAATAGCCTTGCTAAGTTGGGCAGGAACAGCTTGGCGTGGGCCAGCCGCCGCGGCATCCGACCCGCGGCAGGACCCGGCCAGCGCCAAGAAACCTGACGCCCAACCCACAACCAGCCCGGCAGCACCTAGAAGTCTTCCACACGGCAAGAAGCTGGTGCTGAAGGATGGAACGTTCCAACTCGTCCGAAGCTATGAAAAGAAGGGCGATCGAGTTCGCTACTTCAGTGTCGAACGGGGCGACTGGGAAGAGATTCCCGAGGCGCTGGTGGATTGGGACGCGACAAAAAAGGCGGAAGCAGCTGACGAGAAGACGTCTTCGGCTCTTCTAGAAAAGGTTCATATCCAGGAGGCGGCGGCGAAAGCCGAAACCCCGGTGGATGTGGACGCCAGTTTGCGGGTGGCGCCGGGAGTCTTCTTGCCAGATGGCGAAGGCATGTTTGCGCTGGAAGGCAAGTCGATCAAGAAGATCGAACAGGCTGGCTCGCAGGTGAGAGCTGACAAGAAAAACGTCCTCAAGTCACTTTCTCCCATACCGATGATACCCAGCAAACACTACATTGAACTCCCGGGAGCCAAAGCGCCTGTCCGGCTCAGCAGCGCGCTGCCGGAGTTCTATCTGCGCGAAGCGACCACCGACCCGGAACACGACTCCACCTTGCTGAGAACAAAGAGGCAGGGCGAGGGGGGGCCGGAATTGGCCTTGGTGCACACTTTAGTGAAGGGCGACAAGCGGCGGCTTGAGTCCATAAGTAGCTTATTTGGTCAGAAGCTGTCGGAGGACGTCCAAGAAATTGCGATCCAGCGTTGGGAGGTCGCGCCAGATATATACAGATTCACGCTGAGCGCGCCGCTCCCTCCTGGAGAGTACGTGCTGGCGGAGGTCCTGTCTGACGGAATCAATATGTACGTTTGGGATTTCGGCGTTGACGCCGCTCCCTCATCCAAGCCGGCCGGTCATTAGGCGGAAATTTCTAGTTAACAATAAGACCCCCCTCGACCCCGTTTTTTCTGGAACTGCACATTCTAAAGGGTTTTAAGTCCTGTGTTTTGAAACTGCGCATTCCAAAGGGGTTACGGGCATGTTTTTCGAAAGTGCGGATGCTACGGGACTTAGCGTCGAGATGAGGGCGCACGGCCGAACCTCTGACCTGCCTTACGTTCTCGGGTTGCTCATTTCATGATTCGGGAAGAGCCTCAGAAGAGCACTGCCAGGATTGGCTGTGCCGCTGGTTTACCCAAAAAAAATGGCGGCAGACTTTCTGCCGCACGAATCTTCGCGGAATACTTCCTCAAATTATTCTAGCAGCGTCACGGGCTGAAACAACTGGTCAGAAGGCCAGGCCGAATGAAAGCAGTCGGCGCACAGCAAGAATGCCGGGGAGAAAGCTATGGCTCGAAGAGGAATTTGACGGTGACGGTGACGTGAGCGGGGACTGGCTTTCCGTGTCGTGTTGCCGGTTCGTATTGGTACTGCTTGAGTGCTGTCATGGCAGCGCTTTGTAAAGCAGGAGAACCCGAGAGCGGCTTCATGGACTTGACCTGTCCCGATGTGTCCACGAGAGCATCGAAGGTCACGTTTTCCGAATTATTTGCGGCAAAATCTGGCAACGCATTCGGCGAGGCAACCGCGCGGACCGATTTGATCAATTTCGGCGGGACGATACCCGTTTCGTCTGAAGGCGGCGCGGCGGAAACCAGAGCAGCTTTGCTTAAAGGCAGTGACGCAGAGCGCTTCTCGGCGATGGCAGCAACTTTTGGCTTTTCCACCACCGCAGAATCGGCGCCAGAATCCGGCGCTGACTTGGCTTCAAGCGCCGTCTCAGGCGCGGTGGGCGTGGAATCCTTCGTCTTTCCTAGCCCTGCAGCTTGTGACGCATCGTCCGAGGCCGCGCTTGATTGAGTTGCGGGAGCCACGCTTGGCTGCGGAGACTTGCCGGAAACGGCGGGGGCGCTCGCTGTCTTCTGAGGAGCAATAACAGCGGGATGCGTGCCGCTATTTGGAGTGGTGTTGGAGAAAAGACTTTTCAACAGCGGCAGGCCGGGAAGCAAATTCTGGTACCAAGCCGCGCCTGCCACGATGAGCACAAACACCGCGAAGAGTAAGTCCTTGCGCATCGCCGAGGGATGGCTGGCCGCGGCAACTTTCTGCTCAGGCTTGGGAGCGAACTTCGCCGGGGGCTTTGCGGCCTTGAAATCGAGAGCGGGCTTCGGCAGAAGATCTTCTTCGGAAAATGCAGGCTCGGCGGTGCTAGTGGGCAATTTTGTCGACTGTTCCCCGTGTGCCTCCGCGAGAACAGGCGCCTGGGCAGGAAGATCCACAATAGCAGGTGGAGGTTCAGGAGCTGCGGAGAGGGAAAGATCGGGAACCGCAGCGGGAGCGGGTAAATTCCCTACTGCGTTCTGCGTTTGAAGCAATTTCAATTGCTCACGCAGCGCCTCGACTTCCTCATTCAGCATGGCAATTTCCTGCGCGCTGGGAGCGTGTGCAGGTGCGATTGGCTCCCTGGAGAAGATGGCTTCTGCGTCTTGCGCGGATTCATCCGGTTCTTTTTGCTGGGGCGACTCCGTGGTGGGAGCGGGATTTTCGGAAAATTCGATCCCCCAAAATCCTGGAGCCGGTTCGCTGAATTCCACCTCGACGTAACAAATCATGGGCCGAAAGTCGCGCTTGCGCGTCACTTGCGCGACGACCTCGCGCTTGGATTCCTTGTGGGTGAGAAACAGCAATTGCCCGGGAACGACCGCTGCAGCCAGCCGGAGCACTCCACCATTCTCAAAGACCAGAGCCGTGCTCGTTTCTTCGGTAAAGAGCTCGCGCTGGCCACCCTTTTCGGCGGGACGCGCGCCCGTCGCGGTAATCTGCACCTCGCAAGCAACCGCGTTCATCCTGGGTTTGGGCGAGCTGGTTTCCCCAGAGGTTTTCGGGGAGCTCGCCGAGGGCGAAACAGTCGAAGGCCGAGTGTCCACTGCGGAAGCCACGATAGGGTTGTTCCTCGTGCGCCGGAGGACGGCGCATGTTCAATGAACGATCAGGCCGCGGAGAGCCCCACACGCGACGGCCCTAACAACACTCGATTTTTGCAGGCTACAAGCACGCTGACGATAGTACAAACGTACTGCGTTGAGGGAGCTGTACCAAAGGGCAGTCAGCTTGTACGACGCGACATAGCAGCGATTAGAAGAGCGTTTGAATATATGAGCCAGGGCGTCGCTAGTTTTCGGGCGGGCGACCTAAGGCAAGGCCGGAAACCTCATTCATAACGGAGGGCAACGAGAGGGTCGGTTTGGGCGGCGCGTCGGGCAGGCAAGAGGCATGCGGCTAGGCCCGCGAAAACGACGATAGCCACGACAACCGCGAATGTGGCGGGGTCGGTGACAGAAACGCCGGAGACCTGGCTCGCAAGAAAGCGGGTGAGGACAACGCTTGCGAGAATGCCGAGACAGATACCGGCCGCAACCAAACGGAGGCCGTTAAGGAGCACGAGCCGAAGAATATTTGCCTGTTGCGCTCCTAGCGCCATGCGAATCCCAATCTCGTGAATTTGCAAGGAGACGGTGTAAGCCATCACGCTGAATATTCCGATAACAACCAAAAGCAATCCAACGGAAGCGAAGGCTCCCAGAGTGACCAGTTCAAACTGTGGACCGCGATAAAATTCGCGCAGCGAACCTTCAAGAGTTCCGGACTTGATGACCCCGACGCTGGGGTCAAGCGCCTGTACTTCGTGGCCGATGTTCTTCAAAAAGGAATTGGGGTCCGTGGCGGTTCGGACCATGAAGGTTCGCCAGCTGAATCCCTGGACGCTGTAAGGGATAAACACTTCCGGAAAAGTCTGCCAGGAGTCGGGGCCGCGGGTCTTGTAATCTCCCGCGACTCCAACGATCTCGAAGTAAATATTCTGCGGCATGTTGAGAAAAGGACGATCGAGAATCTCCAATTTGACCTTATGCCCCAGGGGGTCTTGGCCAGGAAAATACTGGCGAGCAAAAGCCTGGTTTACAACCATCACGTATCGCTCGACATCCACATCATCCTTAGAGAAAAATCTGCCTCGAAGCAACGGCAGACCGAGCGTTTGGAAATAGCCTTCACTACATATTTCATACCTAGTTTCCCAGCGTTCGGCATGAGGCTTGCCAGGAATGATGGTGTCGCTCCAATCGTAGTTTAGAGGAGGTTCCTGTACGGATTCAGAGACGGAGAGTACGCCGGGGATGGCGCTCAGGCGATCCAGGAGACGCCGAGTCAGCACATTTTGCCTTGTCCGGCGGTCCGAAAATTGCGCATACATAGTGGGATCAAGTCGAAAATAGAGAACATTCTTGGGGTTGAATCCCAAGTCCACGCGAGTGAGAACAAGAAAGCTGCGCATCAGAAGGCCAGCGCCAATGAGCAAGAGGATCGAGAAGGCAACTTCGCTGACTACGAGCCCGGCGCGAAGCCTGCCGTGCCGATAACTTCCGCCAACGCTCTTGCCGCTACCAGTGAGCCGCGGCTGCAAATCCCCACGAATGACATGAAGTGCTGGGGCGAGGCCGCAAAGGATGGTCGTCAGCAGCGTTACACCCAGCGACAAGAGAAGAACGGGCGCGTTCATGCGAATCACAGTTTCGTCGGGGAGGGTGCCGCCTGGAATGAGTGAGACGACAATTTTCAGGCCAAAGTATGCCAATGCACAGCCAGCGCCGGAGGCAGCCGCCGCAAGTACGAAACTTTCCACTAGGAGCTGTTGAATCAGCCGGCCTCGGGACGCGCCCATAGTGGCCCGCATGGCGATTTCCCGCTCGCGGGAAGTAGCTCGAGCCAGAAGAAGATTCGCGACGTTGCTACAGGCGATCAAGAGCAACAGAAAAACCGCGGCCAAAAGAGCGTAAAGCGTGTTCTTGAAATCGCCGATCAGACTATCGAGCAGCGTCTGCGGAACGATGGCAAATTTTTCGGGGAAAATTCCTTTGGGGTTTTCTTTCTGAAGGCGGTGAGCAATGGCATCAAGATCCGCACCTGCGGCTTTTAAGCTGACGCCTGGCTTGAGACGCCCCATAAGTTGGCCCCCACCATGAAGGGAAGGTCCCTCTTCGTCTCGGTGGTCTGGCAGCCAGTAGCTCGCTCCAAAAGCGTTGAAACGCAGCGGCATGATTCCGACAAGGATTGTGGGTTTGCCGTAAAAGACGAAACTTCTGCCAAGAATTTTCGGATCGCCGCTAAATTCACTTTGCCAAAATCTGTAATTCATCACGAAAACCAGCGGAGCCCCCGGTTGGGCATCATTCTCCGTGATCCAACGGCCGATATAAGGAGCGACGCCGAGATATGTGAATGCATTGCCCGAAACTGTCGCTCCCATGGGCCAATAGTGGATCGCTTTTCCGTCATCATACTGAAGACGGATACCTTCGTAAGCGATCATGTCTTCGAACACGTGATTCTGCTCGCGAAACCCACGAAATTCGGCCGGGTAAAAAAAGTTCCTTCCCTTCCAGCCTCCGGCGCTCGCAAGATTGCGAATTCCAAAGACAACGGACCTTTGAAAATTCTTGTAGGGCAGTGCCTGGAAGATAGAGTTGTAGACGACGCTGAAGACGACCGTGGAAGCGCCGATGCCGAGAGCCAGGGCAAAGATGGCGATGAGCGAGAAACGTCGATTCTTGCGGAGGTTGCGGAGGGCGTAGCGGAAGTCGCGGGCGAGACCATCGAAGTAGGTTCCCATACGGGCAAACTCTACACCGAAGCGGCCGCGAATTGTAGCGAACTCACGATTACTAAGAGGGGTCGAAAGCAGCGGAGGCGGGCTGCCACAGCAGCCAGCTACGAGAGTGGCAAAAGTTCATTCGGGTCTTGCGTCAGCTGGAGCAGCAGCGAAGACTTCCTGAAGCATCGCAAGTACGTCGGATATTCGAAAGGGTTTCTGCAAATGGCGAGTGACACTGGGGCCCTCTGCCTCTTCCGACATTTCAATCAGCTCCCCCGATATGTAGATCAGTGCAGGCTTGCGGCCGCCCGCCGCCGCGAGGAGCCGCTGTGCAGCGTGCTTGCCATCGATATGGCCACCGTCCTGCGAAAGATTTATATCGCAAAGGATGGCGTCAGGAGAGCGCTCGGCCAGGAACGCCAGCGCTTCTTCCAACGTAGCGGCGCACTGCACGTGCAGCTCGCGGGCGGTGAGCCCTTCGAAGAGCAAGCTGCGCAAGCTTTCTTCGTCGTCCAGCACGAGAACGGACTTGCCCCTTAACAAACTGAGATTGGGTGCCGCTGCCACAACCGTGCCGGAAATGTCGGTTGATGGACGAGTTTTCTGGTCCGCGGCAATGGGGAGATAGACAGTGAAGGCAGAGCCGCCCGCAGG
>Ga0265354_1000108_pt1 | contig 14355 bp, 9 predicted proteins | sample NZE1metagenome_FD_189074 | JGI IMG/M metagenome (GOLD analysis project Ga0265354, IMG submission 189074) | Rhizosphere microbial communities from Maridalen valley, Oslo, Norway - NZE1 | ecosystem: Host-associated > Plants > Roots > Rhizosphere > Soil | place: Norway: Oslo | collected 2017-09-14 | reverse complement strand
GCGAATGGGCCTGCTGTCGTTCCGGTGTGATACTAGTCTTCGACATGGCCTAATTATACACCCAGCGGTGAGGCGAGGCTAAAATTCGATGTCGAAGGTGGAACCGAAGAAAACGAGCGAAACACAGAGACACAGAGTGCGCAGAGAGGAGCGGAAAAGAAAAAGCGGATTCCTCGCGTCACTCGGAATGACATTGGGGGCGGATGTGCGGGGTAGCGTTTCGGAGTTGTATCGTAGAGAGTGTTCGGACTGAGCAATTGGGGCGCAGCATGCTGCTGCCCCTACAAAGGCGCAAGAGACAAAGAGCACAGACAGGAGTGTCTGCGCTACCTACCTGAGGTAGCCCCAGTTGTGGAGTTTGTCGGAGTCTTCGACCCAGCGGTCGCCGATGTCGGTGCGGTAGTACATGTTGGCGATCATGATGTTTTTTATGCGGGAGTAGACCTGGGCTTGGGCTTGCAGCATGGTTTGGCCGGTGCCGATGACGACCAGGACGACTCCGCTGGTGCCGGCGATTAGCCACTGGCCTTTGACTTCCTTTACATCTTCGATGTGGATGCCGTCGAAATTGGGCTTTTTTAGGACAATGGCGCCATTTTTCGAGAAGGATTCGAAGGTGGGCTCGTCGTCGAACGGGAATGGCGGAACGACGATGCGGACACCGATTTGGAAGCCGCTGCGCGTGCGCCACTTGGGCTCGACGCCGGTGGCGAGTTCCCAGAAGAGATCGCTGATGGGCGTGAGCATGCCTTCTTGCTGGATGCTAATAGTGGGGTAGCCGAAACGGCTGGTGAATTCGAGCGGATAGATGCCGTTGTTGTTGACGATGCAGTTCAAATCGATGTAGCCGACATAGCCCTCTTCGGTGAGCTTGGGCTCCATCTTGAGAAGCGTTTGATTGAAGAGGCGGTTGGGGTCGCTCCAAAACATAGAGGTGCCCATTTCGCCGGTGGGCGGACCGATGTTGCCGGGAAAAAGTTTTTTGTGCTCGAAATTGATGTTGACGGGCGTGATGAATTTTTTACCGTTGAAGAAAGCGCCGACAGCGACTTCCACGCCGGTAACGCGGCGCTGCAACTGGAAGACTTTGATTTCGTCGGAGAAGGCACGCTTGTAGGCTTCGAGCATGCGAACAACGTCGTCGCCGTCTTCTTCCTCGCCGACGAAAAGGCGGCGTTTGACGTTTTGCGCTTCCCCGCTGGGCTTGATGACGTAACGATCGGGATTTTTCATTACGAATTCAATGGCGGGATCGAAGGAATCGAAATCCTGATAGGGGATGATGTTGACGCCGGCTTTTTTCAGCTCTTCCTGGCCGAAGGAGCGATCGTCTTCAAGACGATCGGTGTACTCGGTGCCGCCGATGACGGGCTTGCCCGCTGCGCGAAGGGCCTGCGCCTTGGCGCCTTGGCCCAGAGTGTCATCGAAAACAATGATATCGGCCCATTTTGTATCGCGTTCCCAATCCTTGGATTTGGGGACGAAGCCATCGGCGATGTCGCGTTCTTTTTCGGCTTCGATGTAATAGCGGACGTCGTGGCCTTCTTTGAGAACTTGCCAGGCGATGTCACCGATGAGACCGGATAGCGAGACAAAGAGAAATTTGCGTTTTTCCATTTAGATCAGTAAGCGGCTGGCCGCGGCTCCTCGGAAGCGTGAACGCCGTATAGTATCGGCGGCTGGCGGCAACATTGTTACATTTCGTTGAAAATAATTGAAGTGCGGCCGTGGCGCGAGGCAACCCGCTGGGACCAAAAGGTGCATCACAGGGAGTGGGAACGCCCAGGCGCTTACAGGGTAATTGGGGCCTGTCCATGAGTGCAAATTTCTTGCTCCACCTGGCCTTTCGTTCAGGTTATACTTGATCGTTCCCGTCGGTTAAGAAGTGTTGAGATGGTTGGGTGTGAGCTGAGCCAGTTTCCAGCGGGGTTAGCGTAGAATTGCGGCGAGGAATCCGACATTCGCGAGAGAGGTGAAGTTTGGGTCGAATTGTACGAAGTGCAACCTCAAAGCTATGTGTAGCTGGGAAAAGTCTAGCGCTCTTTACTTTTGGGGCGCTATTTTTGCTGGGAGCGACGTCGTGCGACGCCCAGATCTTCCACAAGAAGAAGGTCGATAAATCGACGAGCGTAGACAACAACGCCCAGCCTGACAAGATTTTGTATGACAGGGCGATGGACGACATCAAGCACGGCCGTCAAGAGGTTGGCCGGCTAAACCTGCAGACGCTGATCAATACCTACCCGGACAGCGAGTATCTAGCGAAGGCGAAGCTGGCGATCGCGGATTCGTATTACAAAGAAAGCGGAACGTCGAATCTGGCGCTGGCCGTCTCTGGCTACAAAGACTTCATCGTCTTCTTCCCTTTCCTTCCGGAAGCCACCTACGCCCAAATGCAAGTGGCCATGGTCCATTACAAACAGATGGACAAGCCCGATCGAGACAGGACGCATGCACTGGCGGCGGAGGAAGAGTTCCAGATTTTTCTCCAGAAATACCCGAGTGACCCTCTAGCGCCGGAGGCGACGCAGCACCTGAGGGAAGTACAGGAAGTGCTGGCGGAGGGCGAATACCGCATCGGTTACTACTATTACGTGAAGGGTGACAAGCGAGCGGCGGCAGCGAGGCTGCTGATGGTCACAAATAGGTATCCGCTTTTCAGCAAGTCGGATGAAGCGCTGTGGATGATGGGAGACATATTTGCGACGAGCGAGCATAAAGATGTTGCTTCGCTCTACTACGCAAGGATTGTGAAGAACTATCCGCTATCAAGCCTGGCGCCAGGCGCCAAGGACAAGCTTAAGGCGTCTGGAGTGCCAGTGCCACAGGCCGATCCCAACGCGCTTGCATGGATGACGGCGGAACAGAATACACCGAGAGCGCATACGCCAATTTATAAGAAGCCGCTCGATTTGATGAAGAGCGGTCCAAATGGGGAGTTCCTGTCTGCCGCCAGAACGGGAGCCCCGAACATGCAGCCGGAGTCCGACCAATCCGCCGGGGATTTGCTGACGCCGGGAGGAAAATCGGCAGGCGGGGCGGGCACGGGAATCGTAGCCACGGTTGTTCCCGGGACGACCGGATCGACTGGTACGGCCGAGACGGTAGGATCGGAGAACGCGGCTCCAGCGGTTAATGACGGTACGGCGAGCGCGCCTGCGACAAGTGAGCCTCCAAAGGATGCGGGCACAGAGTTGACACCAGCCGCAGGCGCGCCCGCTACCACTGCGCCGACAACGACAACACCTAATGCTGCTGCAAGCGACGAAGCTGCGAAGAATCCTCCAGCGGCGGCAGGTGCAGCAGAAACGCCAGCGAAGAGTGACGCCTCAACAACAGGAACCGAGACAAAGAGTGACGCGACAGACGCAAGTACGACGCCAGCGACGGATGCAGCGAAAACTGGTGACTCGCAGAGCAGCGATGATTCCAAGAAGGAATCCACCAGCAAGAAGAAGAAGGGATTGCGCAAGCTAGTGCCCTGGTAGTCTGCACCGAGAGATAACGGGGGGTTGCGAATGAGGGGTGCGGCCAAGGCTGCACCCCTTGTTTTTTGGCCTAGAGAGGCTCCGGAAAGGGGCGGAAAGGGCATATTCATTTCCGACACACAGGTACCGCGAGGAGATTGACGGCTCATACGCCGGATGCTCCAATACTGTGGAGTCTTAAGAAGTAGGCGCTCGCAGAGCGGTCGATATTTAAAGCGACCGCAAAGCGGTCAATTTTTAAGGCGACCGCAAAGCGGTCGCCATGCAACACACGGGTGAAGTACATCCGGAGGAAATTTAGTGGCCAGGATCCTCGTAGCCGACGATAACAGCAACATCCAGAAGATGGTGGGGCTTGCCCTGAAGGATCAGGGTATCGATGTCGTTGCCGTGGGCAATGGCGAAGCGGCGGTGCGGAAGATTTCTGATATTCGTCCGGATCTGGTGCTCGCCGATGTGTTCATGCCTGTCCGTAACGGATACGAAGTTTGCCAATACGTAAAATCAGACAGCACGCTTGCGCACATTCCTGTGATTTTGCTGGTCGGGGCTTTCGATCCGCTCGACGAACAAGAAGCACAAAGAGTTGGCGCGGACGGTGTATTGAAGAAGCCCTTTGTTCCGCCTGATCCGCTGATTTCCATGGTGAAGTCCGCGCTGGCACGCGCGGGTGTTTCGATTGGCGGAGTGGCGCCTCCGCCGCAGGTGAAAGAAGAGCCGATACGCGTGGCGGAAATGCTGGCGCCGAGAGCGGTACCAGTTCCCCGAGAGATTCCGAGCGCGGCCGAGGTCGCGTCAGTTCCCGAATTCCCTGCGGTCGAGAGCATGGAAATGCAAGAAGAGTTGCCCGCACTTCCGGAACCTGTGAAGTTCAGCGCAGGATCGCAGCCGCTGGCATTCGGGAGCATGCTCGAATCGCCTGTAACGGAAGAAGAGGAAATTGAAGAGGCAACGACAGCGCGGCCGCAACTGGAGCGCGATTGGAATTCGGGGGACAAGGAAGAAGAGGTTGAAGAGGAAGAAGAGGAAAGCCAGTCTGGTTCCTGGAGGCGCGACGCGGGCGACTCGATGGGCGAAGAGGAAGCAGCAACTGGTGCAGTGAAGGATTGGCGCGAGACAGCCTTTGCGGAAGCGCCAGCGCGCAAATCGAGAAACGAATCCTGGGCGCCGCAAAAAGAGATTTCCAGATTTGAGGAAGCAGCAGAAACAGAGCAGAGCGTAGGCGCCATGGTAACGGACGCGCCGGTAGCGGAATCAAGGGCGGCTGCAGAAACCGCTGCGCCATTCACGGAAGACGCTTGGGCAGCTGCGTTGAGTCCTAAGGCCGCGGCGGAAGCAGCAACGATGGAAGCGCCCGCGCCTCTAAATGAGGAAGTGCCGGAGATAGTACACGCTCAGGCAGAGACTCAGGCCGTGATTCAGGACGCTCCAGCAATCACGCCGGCAGTAGTTGAACCAACCCCCGAACCCGAAAAGCCTGCGGCAACGAACTCGTGGTTTTCTTCTGTGGCCAGTCCTTGGGACACGGAAGCGCAGAAAGCAAGCCGGCTTGCATCTACCTGGGATGCTCCTGTGACGAGCGCTCCAGTTGCAAGTACGGCTACCGAAACGGTTGCGCCTTACGCCCATGAAGAAATTGCGAAGGAAGATCCAGCGGCGACAGTTGATGCACTGGCGCCGGCAGTGAGCGCGGACGTGCAGGCGAAGGTCGAAGAGGCCGCTTTGCCCCCGGCGACTGTGGAAGCTATTCGCGAAGAAGCCCATCAGGTTGCAGAAACTGTTGTGCAGGAAGCACCTGCCGTGGAAGCAACCTCAAAGGCCTCTGACCCAAGCATGGAAGACATGGTCGCCAAGGTACTCGCCAAGATGAGTCCGGAAATGTTGCAGGCCGTCACTCGCGATATTCTTAAGAATGTCGTGGAATCGATGGTTCGCGACGAGTTGAACGCGAAGAAGCAGTAGTTCCCTGCCACTCAAGAAAATCTTAAAATTGTGTTCGCGATTGAATTTTTAGCGGCTTAGTCGCGGGCTCAAAGTAAGATGTCAGCCGCAACTGTAACCAAGTCTTGATAGTCACTTCTTCAGCCAGCCGAGTAATTCCAGCCAGTCGGTAAACCTCTCGATCCAATGATCCGTAGGGAGGTTTTGCTTTCGCATTCCGAAGCCGTGGGCGCCTTTCTCATACATGTGCAGTTCGGCCGGTTTGTGAGCGCTGGTCCATTTTTCGTACAAAGCTACGCTATCTGGTGCGAGTCCGAGATTGTCGTCGGTGGCGGCGGCGATGAACATTGGCGGCGCGTCCGATGGAACGGGAACGTCTAAGAGTCTTCCTGCCGCTCCGTAGATCACGGCGACGAAGGCAGGCCGGCCATCCGGCGCGTAACGGAAGGCAACCCCGGCAGCGACCGTTCCACCAGCGGAGAAGCCCATGATGCCGACGCGATCGGGGGAAACTCCCCAGTCCGAGGCGTGCTTTCGAACATAGGTGACCGCGGCCAAGCCATCGGCAATGGACAGAGGAATGACATTGCCAACGGTCTCTTGAAATTTCTTCCTGTCTGCAAATAGCGCGGCGAATTCTTCGGTGGCTTCCTCGCCAGTGTGCGCGAGGCGGTACTTGAGCACAAAGGTGGTGACGCCTTTCGCGGCCAGATACTTGGCGGCGTCGGTGCCTTCGGTAGTGATAGAGAGGGCCATAAAACCGCCGCCCGGGCAGATCACCATTGCGGTGCCGTTATTCAGTTCCGCAGAAGGCTTGAATACGGTCAGCGTTGGGTTGGTTACGTTGGCGACGACTTCGGTGTTCCAGCTTTTCGAGAAGTACTGTTTCTCGGGATAGTTCTCCTGCGTGAAGCCTGGCGGTGTGCCGGGGTAAAGGGGAATGACATCTTGAGCGGCTGCGAGAGGAGCCAGGAAAAATACTAGGCACAGAGTTCGAAGGATGAATGTTTTCATGGGCGGATAGTCTAGCAGAGAGTCGCGGCCGTAGACCCGGAGATCAGAGTTCGATTCGCTTAGAGATCCGGTCTCTTGGTGAGGCGAAGTCGGGCGCTCTACTCGCTCGCCGAAATGTGCAAACCCACTGATCTGCCGCTCAGGTACAGCCCGATGGCCGTCTTGTTCTTGGAATCTCGAGCGGACCAAACTGTCATCTGTGCGCCTGAACGTTCGTCGGCCTCGACGTTCTGTTGCGTCAACCAACTGCTGGGTATCAGCAGGCGCAGCAACGCTTGGAGATCGAGAAATTCACTTTCCGCGGTCGCCTCCGAACCTTGCGGCCAGTAGCAAACGTACTGCGTTGCCGGCCTGCCAGGTGATCGCGACGAAGTAGCCTTAATACTTTTTGCGGATACCGGAGCGAAACTGGCGCCCGAGACTGGTTCATTTCTTGAGGAGGAACTTGTGTTCGCAGAAGGCTCCACATGAATCATGCAGCTCGCCGCTCCGGATAGTTTGACCGTATCCCCGATCAAGGCGCTTCTGGAGGGCACGGAACTCCCGCTCTTAACTGCTAATTGCCGGAACGAACTGGCACGGTTTTCCAACACTTTTTTCAGTCCCTGGCACAAATCGTCGCAGTCGCCGTATCTCTTCGATGACCGTTCTCCGGGGTTCTCCACCGCAGGCTCAGCGCGCAAGTTATCAGTAGTTGCCGGCGCAGGAGTTGTCGGGGCAGGAATTGGGTGCGCAGCAGTTGCCGCCGTGGGCTGCGGTGTGGCTGCCGGCGCCGGAGCTGCGTGCGGCTGCAGTGCTTCAGACTTCACCGATGCCGACAGTTCGAAAGCTTTGGACGGCGGCGCCGGATTTCGCGCGAGATTTACGGAGGAGTTTAACCAAAACGAAATTCTCGCCGTGCCATCGCTCTGTCGAATGGTTTGCAGATGCAATGGGCACTGTCCGAGGTAGGGCCCCTCTGCGATATAGGGTCCTTCCAAGTGATACCCGCCGTAGTTAGTTGTTTCCAATGGCGCTGGTTCACAACCCTGCGGGCCGGCGTCAACATAATGATCCGCGCCGGGCGACTCGCTCTTGAATTGCCACAAATACTGGAGCTCATGGAGATCGGCCATTGTCTTGGCGAACCACTCCTCCGCTTCCTGGGCTGAAATCTCCGCGGAGCACATGTATACGGCCACCTCGCTGCTCAGCCAGAAATCCGTGTGGCAGGGGACATGGATTGCGCCAACAGAAAGATCCGGATTCGGCGGTGTGGGCTTGGGATCTCCAGGTTTGAGCGGTGTGATGCCACGAAATTCGCGAAAATCGGTTTCCGCAGCGTACAGAATATATTGGAGACTCCAGCAGGCCTTATCCTGCTGATTCCTGCACTGCGCAAACGTCGGAACAGCAAAAAAACTCGCACAAAAAAGAGAAAACGAAAGAGAAAGAAACCAAGAACTTTTTCCGTTCATGATGTGCCTGCCCCCGAGATAAGACACACTTGTGCTGTAAGCAAGGACAGAGCAGGGAGTGCCCCAGCGGCAGCAAGTGCGTACTTCACCGACTTCAGCTACGCACTAACTATCCTGCAGTTGCAATTAAACAGATGGGATTGCCGCCGTGCAGGTTGCCCATCCCTTACGGCAGGAATCGGACCCCCGCGCGTGCGTACCCACCTCAGTTCGATTTGTCGAACGCACTCCGCAACAACCCAGCATGGCGAAAATTGTTGCGCGGTTCTCCGTAGCATTTCGTTTTGGATAGAGAGGGACTAGTACTTCATTTGTCCGACGACGCTTGCCTTCTCAGTCCCGACGGATCGGTTATCAGGTGGGAACTATTGCGGCACCTATTGGATAGACGGTGTCGCACTAACCCTTTGAAGTGGCATTACTTGCCGGGACTTAATTTTCTGGCCAGCCAATTCCTCTAGGGAATAGCGCTTGTCAGTTTTGCCAGTGGACAGACGCGCGGCACGCGCTCAGTATCCCGCAGCGATTTCGCAGGGGTGTACCTAAGGAGAACTGACTCTATGAAGTTTCGGTTCAGATCGTTATTCGTTGCTTCCGCCGCCATGCTCGCAGGTAATGCTTCTACTGTTCGAGCGCAGCAGAAACCCACAGACATCCCTGCTTCGATTACCACGCCGAACAGAGTGGACACGCGAATCGGCACGATGGAGTTCAAGGACGGCATGCCCAGCAAGGAGACCTTGGACAAAGTCTACGACAACCTGGACTTCACGCATGCATTCGAGGCCTTCGTCAACACCTTCCAGGGCGTGAACATGGCCGCCATCCGCGAGGCGAACGCCACCATCGGGGTCAAGGACAACGAAATCATCGTGTTCTCTGAACTGATGGATGCCAAGTCACTGTTCCTGACGGCGAACGCGGACACAGTCTATTTCATCGGGTTCATCGACCTAAGCAGCGGTCCCATGGTGCTCGAGACTCCGCCTAAGGCGTTGGGCACGCTCGATGATTTCTGGTGGCGCTGGGTGATCGACTTCGGCGCGCCCGGTCCAGATCGCGGCGAGGGAGGGAAATACCTGATCCTGCCGCCGGGTTATGACGGCCCGCTGCCTGCGGGCGGATACTTTATCACTCGCTCGCGGACGACGCGCGTCGCAATGCTCGGGCGCAGCTTCATGGAGAAGGATGATCCCAAACCCACCGTCGAACTGATCAAAAAAACCGCCAAGATCTATCCGTACGTCGATGGAGGCGTCGGCACTAGTGTCGCGGAGTTCCTCACCGGTAAAGCCAAACTTGCGTCCCCGACCGCGCCGCCGCCGACCTTGTTCCACGAGGCGAGTGGCAAATCGTTTAGCACCATTCCACCCAACGATTTCCACTTCTACGAGTTGCTTAACGGCGTCGTGCAACAGGAGCCTGCCACAGCGCTCGACCCCGAGTTGATGGGACCCTTGGCTGCCATCGGTATCATCAAAGGCAAACCATTTGCCCCCGACGCGCGAATGAAGAAGATTCTCACCGAAGCACTCGCGCTCGCCAACGCCACTTCACGCAGTCTGTTAATGAACCCGCGCGATCCCAGTTGGTATTACTATCCGGGGTCGGCGTGGATGAACTTCCTGTTCGAATCCGGTTCCGAGTTCGAGACGCCGATTCCAATGGTCACACGCGAAGGAGTAAAGCCCTTCCCGCCCACCGGCTATCGCCAGTTGGATGCGCGCACGGCGTTTTTCTACGGCGTTACCGGCATCACGCCCGCGATGGCGATGCGCTTGCCCGGCATCGGATCGCAATATTTGTTCGCCTTGGTCGATGCAAATAAACAGTATTTTGACGGCGGCAAAACGTACAAGGTCACGCTGCCGAAGGGTATCCCGCAGGCGAACTTCTGGTCGTTCACGCTGTACGACAATCAGACACGCTCGATGCTCGACACTCCGCAACGCTATCCGCGTGCCGGAAGTCAGAGCTATCCTTCTCCCGCAGCCGAAGCGAACGCCGACGGTTCCACGACGATCTTCTTCGGCCCGAAGCAACCAGACGGCGTCAAGCGCGGCAATTGGATTCAGACGATGCCCGGCAAAGGTTGGTTCACGATTCTTCGCCTCTACAGTCCACTCGAACCGTTCTTTGACAAGACTTGGCGGCCGAGCGAAATAGAGCTGGTTAAGTAATCGAGACTTTGCGTCTAACTACTTGTTTCACCCTGTCGATTTGACATAACTCCTCATACTGATCCACGAGCGAATCTTGGCCAGAATTGACGGAGCTGGTTTTTGCCCCGTATAGTCGAATATTACCTTTGACGACTTGAAACAGCTTGCATGGACGAAAGAGGGCGGGCCAAGGCCCGCCCCTACAGTGGCGGAGATGCGTTCCTAATGGCTCGAGAGATTGCTAAAGCTTACGAACCGGGGCAGATAGAGCCCCGCTGGGCGGAATATTGGGTTGCGGAAGAATTGTTTAAGGCTGATGCGAGCGCGCCGGGACCTGTGTTTTCGATCGTGATTCCTCCGCCGAACGTAACCGGCTCGCTGCACATCGGGCACATGCTGGAGCACACAGAAATAGATATTCTCACGCGCTGGCACCGGATGCGCGGGTACAACACTTTGTACTTGCCGGGGACGGATCACGCGGGGATTTCGACGCAGCGCGTCGTTGTGAAACAGCTGATGGATCAAGGGATTGACTACCAGAAGCTGGGGCGCGAGGAGTTTGAGAAGAGAGTTTGGGCGTGGAAAGCGGAGGCGGGCGGCCAAATCACTGCGCAGATGAAAGGGATTGGGGAGAGCTGCGACTGGTCTAGGGAAAGATTCACGCTTTCGCCGGAAATGTCGCGCGTTGTGCGCAAGGTGTTCGTGCAGCTTTATAACGAGGGATTGATTTACCGCGAGACTCGGTTGGTGAATTGGTGCCCGGTGTGTTTGACGGTGTTGAGCGATTTGGAGGTGAACCACGAGGATCGCGCGGGACATCTTTGGCATATCCGTTATCCATTGGCTGGAACGACGGAATTTGTGGTGGTTGCAACAACACGACCGGAAACGATGCTCGGCGACACGGCGGTGGCGGTGAATCCCGAGGATGAGCGGTACGCAGGGTTGGTGGGCAAGAGTGTCATGCTGCCCTTGATGAATCGGGAGATTCCGATTATTGCGGATGCGATGGTGGACCGGGAGTTTGGGACGGGAGCGGTGAAGATTACGCCGGCGCACGATCCTAATGACTTTGAAGTGGGCAGGCGGCATGGGCTTGCGGAAATTGATGTGATGACCGATGACGGGCACATGAGCGCGGCGGCGGGAGCGTATGCGGGGCTCGACCGGTTCGAAGCGCGGAAGAAGATTGTGGAGGATTTGAAGGCGCAGGGACTGTTGGAGAAGGTGACGGATCACGAGCACGCGATTGGGATTTGCGAACGAAGCAAGACGATTGTTGAACCGCGGATTTCGACGCAGTGGTTCTGCGCGATGAAGGGGCTGGCGGCACCGGCGCTGCGGGCGGTGCGGGAGTGGGAACCGGGTAAAGAAAATACGATTCAGATTGTTCCTGACAACCGGCGTCAGGAATTTTTGAACTGGCTGGACAATATTCGCGATTGGACGATTTCGCGGCAGCTTTGGTGGGGACACCGGATTCCGGCGTGGTATTGCGGTGATTGCGAGGAGTTGATCGTCGCGGAGGAAGCGCCGTCGAAGTGTACGAAATGTGGATCGGGAAAGTTGCGGCAGGATCCGGATGTGCTCGACACGTGGTTTAGTTCGGGGCTCTGGCCGTTTTCGACGCTGGGCTGGCCAGAGGAGACGGCGGATTTTGAAAAATATTATCCGACGAGTTTGCTGATCACCGGTTATGACATTTTGTTTTTCTGGGTGGCGCGGATGGCCATGCTGGGAATTCACTTCACTGGGAAAGTTCCGTTTCGCGCGGTGTATTTGCATTCGCTGGTGCGGACGGGCAGCGGCGAGAAGATGTCCAAGTCCAAAGGCACGGGGCTCGACCCGGTGGTATTGAATCAGCAGTATGGAACCGATGCGATGCGGTTTTGCCTGGCGTCGATGGCGGCGCCGGGGACGGATATTATTTTGTCGGACGATCGGTTGGCGGGCGCGCGGAATTTCGCTAATAAGATTTGGAATGCGGCGCGGTTTTTGTTTATGAATTTGGAGAAGTTTGAGCAGGGTGGGACGGGGATCGAAGAGTTGGCTTCACCAGAAGTGCGGGCGGGGGCGCCGTATGCCTCCGAGGGAAGTGTGCCGCTGGTGGATCAGTGGCTGTATTCGCGGCTGACGATCACGATTGAGACTGTGAACGAAGCGCTTAAGAATTACCGTTTTCACGAGGCAGCGCAAAACGTGTATCAGTTTTTCTGGGGAGATTTTTGCGATTGGTATATCGAGTGGGTCAAGCCGGAACTACAGAATGCAAACCGTGAACGAGCCGTTGTGGCTTGGAAGAATTTGTTCGCTGCGTTCAACGATGCTCTGCGGCTCCTGCATCCCTTCATGCCGTTTTTGACTGAGGAGTTGTGGCATCAGTTGCCGCAAGCTGCCGGCGCAAAGTCGATTGCGCTGGATCAATTCCCTACCCCGCGGACTCATTGGGCGAATGGCGGCAAAGAGATTGGATTGATGGGACAGTTCCAGATGATGCAGGAAGTCGTGACGGCATTGCGCAACATTCGCGCCGAGATGAAGCTCGACCCGAAAAAGCGCATCGCCGCGGAATTGTATAGTTCCGATAGCGCGACGCGAGATGCAATCGAGCGAAGCAAGGACGGCATCGTGCGACTTGGGCTGCTTTCCGAGTTGACGATTTCGAGCAAGCCCTTGGACCAAGCGGGCGGAGCGGTGCGCTCGACGGCACAATTTGATGTTCGGGTTGTGTATTCGGATGTGGTGGACGTGGAGGCGGAGAAGACGCGGCTGAAGAAAGACATGGAAGGATTGCAGAAGGCGATTACGTCCAAAGAAAGCCAGCTGGGGAACGAGACTTTTCGCAGCCGGGCGCCGGAGAAGATTATTCGCGGGTTGGAGGCGACACTCGCGGAGCAGCGGATTGAGCTGCAGAAAATTGTCGAACGATTAGGGCAGCTTTGAATTATGGCGTGAGCTGGGCGGGTGGAGTGGTTTGCTAGGGGCAAGCTCGGAAAACACAGAGTACAGGCAAGAGTACCTGTGCTACTTGAGGTAAGCTTACACGGCGGCAGCAGGCTCAGAGGATAGGCTTGGTTTGCACAGACTGAAGTCTGTGCCACATCGATGGCTCAAGAAACACTTCCAGGAACTACTGACAAGCGGCTGGCGGCGTTGCTGACGCTGCTGGCGGAGAACGCGACGATCGTGATCAGCGGGGCGCGGATTGCGCGGGAAATTGGTGTGTCGCGATCGATGGTGTGGCAGTGGGTGCGGCAATTGCGCGGACTTGGCGTGCGCGTGAAGGGAAAAGCTGGCTCGGGATATTTTCTCGAGAAAGTGCCGGATATTTTGACTCCGGACATGTTGCGGCAGCGATTGAAGGGCAGTCTTTTCGGAAAGCACATCCATCATTTTTTCAAGACGGATTCGACGAATCGCGTGGCGCTGGAGTTGGGACACGCCGGCGATCCGGAAGGCACGGTGGTGCTCGCAGAAGAGCAGACCGCCGGCAAAGGACGCGCGGGACGTACGTGGCAATCGGACCGAGCGGCTGGAATTTATGTGACGCTGCTTTTGCGGCCTCGGCTTGCTCCTGTGCAGGCGCCGCTTTTGACGATGATGGCCGGCCTTTCGGCGCGTGCGGCTATCGAAGCGCAAACAGGATTGGCGCCGGACCTCAAGTGGCCAAATGATTTGCTTCTGGGCGGGAAGAAGGTAGGTGGGATCCTGACGGAAATGCACGCCGAACCGTCACAGGTGCGATTCGTGATCGTGGGTATCGGCTTGAATGTGAATCAGGAGAAGTTCACAGGGGATTTGGGGACGACAGCGAGTTCGCTGCGGCTGGAAACAGGTAAGCAGGTTTCGCGACTGGAGTTGCTGGTGCGGTTGCTGCGAGAATTCGAGAACGACTACAATCGTTTTGTGCGAGAAGGATCGGGTGCGGTGACAGAGAAATTCGAAGCCGTGTCCAGCTACGCCCAGGGGAAACGCGTTCGGGTGACCAACGGCACCGAGAGTTTTGCGGGTACAACGGCGGGACTCGCGCCGGAAGGATTGTTGTTGGTGAAGCGTGACGATGGGCGGGTGGTGACCGTTATTTCCGGAGACGTGGCGGAGGCGCGGTAGTTGATGCGCGCTCCCTCACGGATTACGTTTCGGGCGTCTGGGTCGCAGCATGCTGCGACCCTGCAAGGGACTTCTTTATGCTGCTGACGATTGATGTGGGGAACACGAATACGGTGTTGGGCGTTTTTCGTGGCGAAGAGTTGATTGCCAATTGGCGATTGACGACGGCGCGGCAGCAAA
>Ga0265354_1000107_pt1 | contig 14572 bp, 8 predicted proteins | sample NZE1metagenome_FD_189074 | JGI IMG/M metagenome (GOLD analysis project Ga0265354, IMG submission 189074) | Rhizosphere microbial communities from Maridalen valley, Oslo, Norway - NZE1 | ecosystem: Host-associated > Plants > Roots > Rhizosphere > Soil | place: Norway: Oslo | collected 2017-09-14 | reverse complement strand
AGGCGGTGCCGGCGGCACAAGCGGCGGTGGTGGCGGCGGCGCGGAACGGGGTGCGGCCGCCGGGGCGCCGCCGCGTGATGACTATGACCAATCACCGGCGCCGGCCGGCGGCAAAGAGGAATTTGACGACGACATTCCGTTCTAAGCGTTTGGGGGCTAATTGGGCGCGAGAGCAATGCGGATACCGGCGGCTGATTCGGGTAGCGGCAAAACCACGCTCTGCTCCTGGGTCAAGGCGATTTGCCGTGCGTTGGATGCCGCAGGATGCGATGGCGCGGCATTGCTCGCCGAAGCCGGCCTGGATCTCAAGGCGCTCGACTGCCCCACCGCGCGATGTCCCGTAACCTACAGCCTGCGGCTGTGGAAGATCGCGCTCGCAGCGACAGACGATCCAGGGTTCGGGCTCAAGGTCGCGAGCTATATCAGGCCGACTAGTTTTCATGCGATGAGCTACGGTATGTCCGCGAGCTCTACCCTGAAGGAAGCCTTCCAAAGGGCGCAGCGCTACTGTCACATCGTCAGCGATGCGGTGGATTACCAGTTCTTTCTGCGCGGTTCCGAGTACCACTTCATCATCTCTCCCACCACCGACTTGGGCGATGCGCCAATCGATGCGGTGGTGGGACTCTATGTGCGGATGTGCCGCTCGCTGATCGGGCGGGAATATTCGCCGCTGCGCATTGAGTTTCGGCGCTCGCCGCCGCCCAAGAAACTCGATGACTTCGTGAACTTGCTGCGCGCACCCTTGATTTTCGACGCACCCCAGAACCGCTTGGTGTTCGACCGCGAGAGCGTCGAGCGACCTCTCGACGGCGGCAACCCGGAACTGGCGCGGCACAATGACGCGATCGCCCTTCAATACCTGTCGCAACTCGAGCGCGACAACATCGAAGTGCGCGTGCGCGAGGTCTTGACGCAGCGATTGGCGCATGGCGAACCGTCCCAAGAGGACATCGCGGAAATTCTCAATATGAGCGCCCGTACGCTGCAGCGTAAATTAGGCGAGTGCGGCACGACCTACAAAGAGATTCTCGACGACACGCGCTACGCATTGGCGCTGGCTTACCTTAGTGCGCCGAGACATAGCGTCAGCGACGTCACGTATTTGCTAGGATTCTCGGCGGGAAGCTGCTTCACGCGGGCATTTCGCCGCTGGACGGGACAATCGCCGACCGATTGGCGTGCGGGTGCGCGAGTTTTGCCGCCCATCGAGCCGGTCGCCTAAGTTTTTACTCGCCGTGGAGCGGTGGCCAATGATGGGATCGCTTGAACGAATCCGCGGCGCTGTGTTCCAAGCCAACTGAATTTCCTCGTGAAGAAGCCCTATGAGCGCCGACGCGCTGAATGTTTCCGCATCCCCGCGTAAGAATCGAGTACGGCTCATTGTAGGAATCGTCGGACTCGTGCTGCTGGTCCTGGTTCTTTTCCATCTCTTCGGCGGCAAGAAACCCAAAGCTGTTACGCCGCCGCAGGTCGTCAGCACCGGTACGGCGACCCTGGGAGACATGCCGGAAACTTTAAGCGAACTCGGTACGGTCACGCCGATCGCCACGGTGAATGTCTTGCCGCAGCTCAGCGGCTACCTGACGGCGGTTGCATATAAAGAAGGCGAGGACGTGGTGAAGGGGCAGTTCTTGGCTCAGATCGATCCGCGTCAGTTCGAGATCGACAAGCAACAGGCGCAAGCGCAGCTGGCCAAGGATCAAGCAAGCTTGGCGCAGGCGCGTGCCGATCTCGTGCGTTTTACCCAGTTGAACCAACAGAAATCGATCGCCGAGCAGACCTATGAGGACCAAAAGTTCCTCGTTCAACAGGACGAGGCGGCGGTCGAGGCCGACCGCGCGGCTATCGCGCAGTTCGATCTCGACCTCATTTATTGCCACATCACGGCGCCCGTGGCCGGGCGGGTGGGCCTGCGCCTGGTGGACCCCGGCAACTACGTCACTCCGTCGATCTCGCCCGCACTCGTCACCATCACCACCATGAAACCGACCACGGTGGAATTCACGGTGCCGCAAAACTCGCTTGGCAAGGTGCTACAGCGCTTCAATTCCGGGACGAAACTGCCGGTCACGGTCTCTAACAGCGACAACAGCAAACAGATCGCCACGGGCTCTCTGTACGCGATCAGCAATCAGATGGCCACCAGTACCGGCACGGTGACCCTGCGTGCCACCTTCGCCAACGATGACGAGGCGCTGTTTCCGAACGAATTCGTCAACGTCAGTCTGTTGGTCGACACGCTGCAAAAAGCGGTACTCGTGCCGACGCCGGCGGTGCTGAGTGGTGCACCGGGAGACTATGTGTACCTGGTCAACGCCGACCAGACTGTTTCCGTTCACAAGGTGACTCCCGGCCCAAGCGACGGAACGAATACCGCCATCCTCTCAGGCCTCGCGGCAGGTCAAATCGTGGTCACCGACGGCATGGACCGCTTGAGCGACGGCGCCAAGATCAAGATCGGGGGGGCGAAGCCGGCCGCACCTGGGGCGTCCGCGCCCAAAGCGAAGACGCCGGACGCGGCAGCGTCTGGCGCGAAGCGCGCGCACGCCAGCGCCTCTGGCTCCCAGGCCACTTAAGCGTCGGGCACGATCCGATGAACATTTCCCGCCTGTTCGTCCTCAGGCCGGTGGCGACCTCGCTGCTGATGGTCGCGCTGGTGCTGGTGGGTCTGGTCGCGGTGCGCTTCCTGCCGATTTCATCCTTGCCCGACGTCGATTATCCGACGATTCAGGTGCAGACCTTCTATCCCGGCGCAAGTCCCACGGTGATGGCGACCACTGTGACCGCACCGCTGGAAGTGCAGCTGGGCGAGATTCCGGGCATGCAGCAAATGACGTCGAACAGCTCTGCCGGCGCCTCGATCATCACCTTGCAATTCGATCTCGCGCTCAATCTCGACGTCGCCCAGCAGAACGTGCAGGAAGCCATCAACGCGGCCAACAGCTTGTTGCCCGCGGGACTGCCCGCGCCGCCGACCTACGCCAAGATCAATCCGGCCGATCAGCCGATCCTCACGCTGGCGGTCACGTCCAATTCGATGTCGCTGACGCAATTGCAGGATGTCGCCAACAATCGGCTCGGAGCGAAGATTTCCGAGGTCCCCGGTGTGGGCCTGGTGACGCCCGCAGGCGGCAATGTGCCGGCGGTCAGGGTCGAGGCCGATCCGCAGAAGCTGGCCGCATACGGACTCAACATCGACGATTTGCGCTCGCTGATCGCGAACGTCAACGTCAGCCAGCCGAAGGGCAACATCGACGGCCCCAAACTCGATTACACGATCAACGGCAACGACCAGATTGAGGATCCGCAGGACTATCTCAATACGGTCATTTCCTACCAAAACGGTGCGCCGGTGTACCTGCGCGATGTCGCCCGCGTCAGCCAGGCCGCGCAAAACATCGAGCAGGGCGCCTGGTACGACAAGAGACAGGCCATCATTCTCAATGTGCAGCGTCAGCCCGGCGCCAATGTGATCGCCACCGTCGACCAGATCAAGAAGCAGCTGCCGCAACTCGAGGCCACGCTGCCCTCGGGCATGAACGTCGAAATCGTCGCCGACAGCACCGCCGTGATCCGCTCGTCGGTGTCGGACGCCGCGTTCGAGCTGGGCCTCGCCATCGTGCTCGTGGTGCTGGTGATTTTCGTGTTCCTGCGCAATGTGCCGGCTACCATCATTCCAAGCATTTCCGTGCCGGTGTCGCTGATCGGCACCCTGGCGGTAATGTACCAGCTGCACTACTCGATCGACAATCTGTCGCTTATGGCGCTGATCATCGCCACCGGTTTCGTGGTCGACGACTCGATCGTCATGATCGAGAACATCGTGCGCTATCTGGAGGAGGGCAAGACACCGCTGCAAGCCGCCCTAGAGGGTGCCGGCCAAATCGGCTTCACCATCGTCTCGCTGACGGTCTCGTTGATCGCGGTGTTGATCCCGCTCTTGTTCATGGGCGGCGTCATCGGACGGTTGTTCAGCGAATTCGCGGTCACCCTTGCCGTCACCATCGTGATCTCCGGCGTAGTCTCCCTGACCTTGGTGCCCATGCTGTGCGCGCGCATTCTGCGTTCGACTGCCGAACGCAAGCAAAGCCGCTTCGAGCAGTTCAGCGAACGGTTGTTCAACAAGCTGCTGGGCACCTACGAGCGTGGGCTCAACTTCGTCATGGCGCGCCAGACGCTGACGCTGGTGATTTTCCTGGGCACCTTGGCGCTGACGGTGATTCTGTACGTCATCATCCCCAAGGGCCTGTTCCCGGTCCAGGACGTCGGCGTCATCCAGGCCATCAGCGTCGGCGACAACTCGGTGTCGTACAGCGCCATGGTGGAGCGCCAGATGGCCCTGGCGGAGGCCATCCTCAAAGACTCGGATGTGACCGGGCTGACCTCCTATGTGGGCATCGACGGTACCAACACCACGCTCAACAACGGCCGCTTCCTGATCAATCTCAAAGCGCGCGACGATCGTTCCTCGACCGCCGCCGTGATCGCCCAGCGCTTGCAAGGCGAAGTGGCAGATGTTTCCGGCATCCAGCTGTTTCTGCAACCCGAACAGGATTTGACGCTCGACACCACGGTGTCGCCAAACCAGTACCAATTCGTCTTACGCGGGCCGAGTCAGGAGGCGTTCCAGCAATACGTACCGGCACTGATCGCACGCATGAAAAGCATTTCCTCGATCATCGACGTCACCAGCGACCTCAACAACGATGGATTGAGCGTCAATGTCGAGCTCAACCGGCAACTGGCGGCGCGCTACGGCATCACGGCGGCCACGGTCGACAACGCGCTGTACGACACGCTGGGACAGCGCATCGTGTCGACTATTTTCGATCAGTCCAGCCAGTACCGCGTGATATTGGTGGCGAAGCCGGAGACCCTGCCGACCATCGAGTCGCTGGGCAACTTGTACCTGCCGAGCCAGACCAGCAGTACCGGCCAGGTCCCGCTGAAAGCCATCGCCACCATCAAGATCACCAAATCGCCGCTGGTCATCAGCCATCTAGCGCAGTTTCCCGCGGTGACCATCTCGTTCAATTTGGCGAACGATGCCTCGCTCAGCAAGGCGGTGGACGAGATCAATCAGGCTGAGAAGGCCGTGCACCTGCCTCCCTCGATTACATCCTCGTTCCAGGGCGCGGCGCAGGCCTTTCAGGATTCGTTGTCGAGCGAAGTGTTCTTGCTCATTGCGGCACTGGTCGCCGTGTACATCGTGCTCGGCGTGCTCTATGAAAGCTTCATCCACCCGGTCACCATTCTCTCGACGCTGCCCTCGGCCGGCATCGGTGCCTTGCTGGCCTTGATGATTGACGGCCACGAATTGGACGTGATCGGCATCATCGGCATCGTGTTGTTGATCGGCATCGTCAAGAAAAACGCCATCATGATCGTCGATTTCGCGCTCGAGGCAGAGCGCAAAGAGGGCAAGCCGCCGCACGAGGCCATCTTCCAGGCCTCGCTCCTGCGCTTTCGGCCCATTCTGATGACCACGCTGGCGGCGATGCTCGGCGCGTTGCCCATGCTGCTCGGCACCGGCACGGGCTCCGAGCTGCGCCGTCCGCTCGGACTTGCCATCATCGGCGGACTGGCGGTCAGTCAACTCTTGACGCTGTTCACCACGCCGGTGATTTATCTGTTCTTCGACCGGCTTGCCTTGCGGTTCGGGCGCAAGGGCACTGAAACCGCGACGGAGCCCGCGCCATGAGCATTCCGGGGCTGTTCATAAAACGCCCGGTGGCCACCACTTTATTGGCGGTCGCCATCCTGCTCTCGGGAACGCTAGCGTATTTCCACTTGCCGGTAGCGCCGCTGCCGAATATCACCTTTCCCGTCATCGTGGTGCAGGCAAACCTGGCGGGTGCCAGCCCTTCGATCATGGCCTCGACGGTGGCTGAGCCCTTGGAGCGGCGCCTGGGAACGATCGCGGACGTCAACGAACTCACCTCCACGAGTACGGTCGGTGCGGCGAGTATCGTCATCCAGTTCGGCTTGAGCCGCGACATCAACGGCGCCGCCCGCGATGTGCAGGCGGCCATCCAGGCGGCGCGCGCGGACCTGCCGAGCACGCTGCGTAACAATCCCACCTATCGCGAGTTCAATCCGGCCGATTCTCCCATCATGGTGCTGGCCCTGACCTCGAAAACGCTCACCCGGGCGCAGCTCTACGATTCAGCCGATTCGGTGCTGCAGCAGCAGTTGTCGCAAGTCGACGGCGTCGGCCAGATTACGCTCGGCGGCAGCGCGCTGCCGTCGGTGCGCGTGGAGTTGCAGCCCGACAAGCTCAACAGCTACGGCATCGGCCTGGAAGATGTCCGCGCGTCGATAGCCGCCGCCAACGCCGACAGCGCCAAGGGCCACATCGATCAGGGCGACCAGCGCTTCGAGGTGCTATCCAACGATCAGATCAGCAAGGCCGCGCCCTACCGGGATCTGGTCATCGCCTACCGTAGCGGCGCGCCGGTGCTGCTGCGAGACGTCGCCGACGTCGAAGACGGCGCGGAGAATATCCGTAATGCCGGACTCTACAACGGCCAGGATGCGGTGCTGGTCATCGTCTATCCGCTGCCGGGCAGCAACATCGTCAAGACGGTGGCGCAGATCAAGAAAGTCCTGCCATCCGTCGAGGCCACCTTGCCGCACAATGTCCACGTCGCCATCGCCGTGGACCGCTCTCAATCTGTGAACAACGCGGTGCGCGATACCGAGCGTACCTTGTTCATCGCGGTTCTGCTGGTGATCGGCGTCGTATTCGTGTTCCTGCAATCGCCGCGTGCCATCCTGGTACCGGCGGTAGCGCTGCCACTGTCCATCATCGGCACTTTCGGGCCGATGTACCTGCTCGGCTACAGTATCGACAATCTCTCGCTGATGGCGCTCACCATCGGCACCGGCTTCGTAGTCGACGATGCGGTCGTGGTTCTGGAGAACATCGTGCGCCATGTCGAATCGGGCATGGACGTGCAGGAGGCTGCCCTGCGCGGCAGCACCGAAGTCAGCTTCACGGTCATTTCGATGAGCCTGTCGTTGATTGCGGTGTTCACGCCGATCCTGTTGATGCCCGGCATCGTCGGTTTGCTGTTCCACGAATTTGCCGTGACGCTGTCGATCGCCATTCTGATTTCGCTGGTGATTTCGCTCACCGTCACGCCGACCATGGCGGCCTATCTCTTGAAGCGCGACAAACTGCATTCTCAGTCGCGGATTGCGGTCTGGTTCGAGCGGCAGTTCCAACGCTTCAAGAATGCCTATTCGCGCTCCCTCGATATTGCGCTGGATCACGCGCTCGCTGTCGGATTGACGCTCATTGGCTTGATCGTGCTCAATGTTTTTTTGTTCAAGCTGCTGCCCTCGACCTTCTTTCCGGAGCAGGACAACGGCATCTTGAACGGCCAGATCATCGCCGATCAAAGCATTTCGTTCCAAGCGATGGAACAGAAACTGGCGCAATTGCAGAGCATCGTCGAGCAAGATCCCGCAGTGGCGTCGGTGGCGGGCTTCACCGGCGGCCGCGCCCTCAACACCGCCAATGTGTTCATTGAATTAAAGCCCTTGGCGCAGCGCAAGCTCTCCGCGACGCAGGTGGTCGCGCGTCTGCGGCCGAAGCTCAATGCCGTGTCCGGCGCCAGGCTGTTCCTGCAAGCCGCACAGGACCTGCGCATCGGCGGCCGCCAATCCGCGTCCGAGTATCAGTACACGCTGACCAGCGACGATCCCAACGCCTTGTATAAGTGGGTGCCGCAGCTCGTGACCGCGCTCGGCAAAGACTCCGCCGCGCTGACGGACGTCAACTCGGACCTGCAGCAGAACGGCCTGCAGCTCTATGTCAACATGGATCGCGCCACCGCGGCGCGCTACAGCTTTGCGCCGAACCAGATCGACAACGTCCTGTACGACGCCTTCGGCCAACGCACCGTGTCAACCATCTTCAATCAACTCAACCAATACTTCGTCGTGATGGAAGTGGCGCCCGCGTATTGGCAGTACCCGCAGGCCCTCAACCGCATCCGCTTCAGCACCGCCGCCGGCAACCCGAGCGGCACCCAGCAAACGCAGATGCCGGGCAACACGGTAAGCCCGGTTACGCCGGTGTCGGCGGTATCGACGCCGAATGCCGCGTCCAACACCAATTCGCTCAATAGCAACGCCGAGGCCAATCAGCTGACCAATGCGATTGCCAATTCCAGGGGCGGCAGTTCGAGCGGCAGCGCGGATAGCACGGCGGGAGAAACGCTGGTGCCGTTTGCCGCGCTGGCCTCGTCCGTCAGCAACCATACGGCCACGCAGGTCAGCCATCAGGGCGGCTTGGTGGCCGCCACCATTTCCTTCAACCTGCCGGCGGGCGGTTCACTCAGCAAAGCCACGGTACAGATCGCGGAAATTTCGCGCGAATTGGGTGTGCCGGCCTCCATCCACGGCAGTTTCGCCGGCGCCGCCCAGGTGTATTCGCAGTCGATGTCGACCATGCCGCTGCTGATTCTCGCCGCGCTGGTGGCGGTGTACATCGTGCTCGGCATTCTCTACGAGAACACGGTGCATCCCATCACGATCCTCTCGACGCTGCCGTCGGCGGGAATCGGCGCCACCTTGGCGCTGTTGATCTTCGGCACGCCGTTCTCGGTCATCGCCATGATCGGCATCATTCTGTTGATCGGCATCGTCAAGAAGAACGCAATCATGATGATCGACGTCGCCATTCACCAGCAGCGCGCCGGGATGGAGCCGCGGCAGGCCATCCACGATGCAGCCGTGGTGCGCTTGCGCCCCATCATGATGACCACCGCTGCGGCCGTGCTGGGCGCGGTTCCGTTGGCCATCGGCATCGGCCAGGGCGCCTCGCTGCGCCAGCCGCTGGGCATCACGGTCATGGGCGGCTTGATCTTGAGCCAGGTGTTTACTCTGTACACGACACCGGTGATCTACCTGTACCTCGACCGCTTGCGCGTGAAGCTGGCCCGGTGGTCGGCCACGCTGCCTTGGAATCGACAATTGGACGCGAGCGCATCGACATGAACAATCTTCGCAAAGCGCTGGCATTCTCGCTCCCGCTGCTGCTCGAAGGCTGCCTGGTCGGCCCGAACTATCATCGGCCGCCGGTGCCGACGCCCACGCAGTACAAGGAACTGGACGGCTGGATGGTGGCGGCGCCCGCGGCCGACCAACCTAAGGGTGATTGGTGGACCGCGTTCAACGATCCCTTGCTCGATGAACTCGAACCGATGGTGTCGGTCTCCAACCAGACTGTGCGTCAGGACTACGCCAACTACCAGGAAGCGTTGGCCGAGGTGCAGGTCGCCCGCAGCGCCTTGTTCCCGACCATCGGGATCGCCGGCTCAGTCACCAGGCAACGCAGTGCGAGCGGCCTGAACACGCCCGGCGCGGGCGGCGTGGTGAACGCCGGATCTGTCGAGGGCAATGCCAGCTGGGCGCCGGATCTGTGGGGCGCCGTCCGCCGTAATATCGAAGCGAGCAAGGCGACGGCGCAGGCGAGCGCGGCGACGCTCGCGAACGCCACACTCTCGGAGCAGACTGCGCTCGCGACCGCCGTCATCGAATTGCGCGTGAGCGACGCGAACATCGATTTGCTGCAACAGACGGTCGCGGCCTTCAAGGAATTTCTGCGCGTGGTGAGCAATCAAGGCACAGCGGGCACCACTCCGCCGTCCGATGTGATCACCGCACGGACCCAGCTGGAAAACACCCAGTCCAGTCTGATTGCCCTGGGAGTCGCACGCGCGCAGTTCGCGCACGCGATCGCCGTGCTGGTCGGCAAGAATCCCGAGGACCTCGATATTGCACATAGCACGAAGGTCCCGACGCTGCCGACGGTGCCGGCCGGTGTCCCGTCGACCCTGCTGCAACGCCGGCCGGACATTGCCGTCGCCGAGCGCCAGATGGCCGCGGCCAACGCGGCGATCGGCGTCGCCGAAGCGGCGTATTATCCGACGCTGACTCTATCGGCAGCGGATGGCTTTTCGCAGTCGCCGCTGGCGGGACTGCTGCACGCCGCAAACAATGTATGGTCGCTGGGGGCGAGTGCGGCCGAAAATTTGTTCCAGGGCGGCCTAACCCGCGCCCAAGTGGCCGCCGCGAAGGCGACCTACGACGCGAGCGTCGCAAACTATCGCGGCACTGTGCTCAAGGCGCTGCAAAATGTCGAGGACGATCTTGCGGGCCTGCGCATTCTCGCCGAACAAAGTGAGGTGCTGGAGTCCGCCGTGCGCGATGCCACCCGCGGATCCGAGATAGCGTTCAACGAATACCGGGCGGGGACCGTCGATTACACCACCGCTGCCACCGCCCAGGCGACGCAATTGAGTATTGAGGAGACCGCGCTGAGTGTGCAGCAACAGCGACTGCTCGACGCGGTCTCGCTTATCGGCGATCTGGGCGGCGGCTGGTCGGCCGAAGAGCTGCAAAATCCGCATAAGTCCGCCGCAGCGCGCTGAGGACTCAGTTCAACGCGAAGAACTCAGGTCAGCGTGCCGAGCGAGGTTTCCAATTCATTCGCCAGCGCAATGAGCTTGGTGCGAACCTTCTCCAGTAAGAAGTCTTTGGAAACCATGTAGGCGGGGGCGCCGCAATTGATCGACATGGGCGGCAGGCCGCCGCCGGGCCGCACGGGCACGGCGATGCCATTGACATCCTTCTGCCATTCGCCAAATGAGCAGCACACGCCCAGCTCGCGGATGTCGATCATCGCCCGCTCGACGCCCGCCTTGATTTCCAGCCAGCGATCGTCGGGCACCAGCTCGCGCACTCGTTCCATGATTTCGCTTCTCTCGTTTTCCGATACCGCGGTCATATAGGCGCGCCCCATCGCCGAGGTCGCGATTTGGATGCGCGCGCCCATATCCAGGCTCAAGGTGACCGCGCCCGAGCCGCGCACGACATCGATGTACAACATGGATAGCCGATCGCGAGTGCCCAAGCTCACCATGCACTGGCCGAACTCAGCCAATTCCTGCATGCGAGGATGCGCGAGCTTGCGGATGTCGAGGCGCGCCAGCATGGCACTGCCCAGGCTCAAGGTCGCGATCCCTAGGCTGTACTTGGCGCTGTCCTCGACATACACCAAGTAACCCAGCTTGGTAAGCGTGTTGGTGAGCCGAGAAACGGTCGACTTCGGCAGGCCGCAGGCGCGCGCCAGATCTTGGTTGCCCAGCATGCGATCGCCGTGGCGGAAACAAGCCAGGACCTCGAGGCCTCTCCCTAAGGCGTTGACGAAATGCCGGTCGGCCTTGGCCGCCGCCGTGACCGCGGATATGTTCGGCTTCTTGGACAGCCTCATTGACAACCCCTCGTCCCCATCCTCATAATTTTGCACTATTTCAGAATTAAGTTCTGTTCTGCAGAACAGAATTTAAACGGAAAACCCCCATGCGTCTAGAATTTACGGACGAGGAACAAGCCTTCCGCGAGGAGGTCCGCGCCTTCCTGCGGGAAAAGCTGCCTGCGCAGATCCGCGACAAGGTCTTGAACGGCAACGAGTTGAGCCGCGAGGACCATGTGCTGTGGCAGCGCACCCTGCACCAGCGGGGCTGGGGAGGGGTTGGCTGGCCCAAAGAATTCGGCGGTCAGGGCTGGAACTCAGTGCAGCAGTATATCTTCGAGGAGGAAACCGCCCAGGCGGGCGCGCCGCGGCTGATCCCCTTCGGCACCAAGATGGTGGCGCCGGTGATCATGGCGTTCGGCAATGCAGCCCAGCAGCAGCGATTCCTACCGCCGATCAGCTCTGGCGCCGAATGGTGGTGCCAGGGCTACTCGGAGCCCGGCGCCGGCTCGGATTTGGCTTCGTTGAAGACCCGCGCGGTTTTGCAAGGCGCTCACTACACCGTCAACGGTCAAAAGACCTGGAACACGCTGGGTCAATATGCCGATTGGATCTTTTGTCTGGTGCGCACCGACGCGGCGGCCAAGCAGCAATCCGGAATCAGTTTTCTCCTAATCGACATGAAGAGTCCGGGGATCACGGTGCGGCCCATCACGCTCTTGGACGGCGGTCATGAGGTGAATGAGATTTGGTTCGAGGATGTCAAGGTGCCGGTTGAAAATCGCATCGGCGATGAGAACAAAGGCTGGACGTATGCCAAGTTTTTGCTCGGACATGAACGCACCAATATAGCCGGCATCGGCGGCGCCAAGCGCGAGCTGTTGCGGCTGAAGCGCATCGCAGCCACCGAACGTAAGAATGGCCGCCCGCTCATCGAAGATCCCTTGTTCGCCGCCCATATCGCGCAAGTCGAGATCGACCTGTGGGCGCTGGAAATCACCAATCTGCGCGTGCTATCCCAAGAGCGCGGCTCCAAGGCGCCGGGACCAGAGGCGTCGATTCTCAAGATCCGCGGCACCGAGATCGCGCAACGGATCTCCGAACTCTTGATGCGCGCCGTGGGTCCTTACGCCTTGCCGTTCCGCCGCGAGGCCATGGCCGCGGGCTGGCAAGCAGATCCAATGCACGCAGCATCGGGGCCGCGCTACGCCTCGACCCTGGCCGCGGCGTACATGAATCTACGTAAGCTGTCGATTTTCGGCGGCACCAACGAAATTCAAAAGAACATTATTTCCAAGATGATCGTTGGTCTTTAAGAGCGCCGCAGCACCATGAACTTTGAATTCAGCGAGGAGCAGCAGCAGCTGCATGAGACGGTCGAACGTTATCTGACCGATCAATATACATTCGAGAAATTTCGCGCCATCAACGCTTCTCCCGCGGGTTGGGACAAGGCGGTTTGGGCCGGATTGGGCGAACTCGGCGTGCTCGCGCTCAATGTACCGGCGGAACAGGGCGGCTTGGGGTTTGGACCGCTGGAAACCTTGAGTGTCATGAGCGCCTGCGGGAAAAGGCTGCTGCTCGAGCCGTTCTTGAGCAGCGCCGTGATCGCGACCGCGGTGCTGCGAGCCTGCGCTGAGAATTCCGCGGCCGCAGATTTAATGACACGCATGGCGAGCGGCACTGCGATCGCGGTGCTCGCTCACTATGAGCCCGACTCGCGCTTTGAGTCTCAGTGGGTGTCCTCGCGCGCGCGCAAATCAGGCGACACGTATACGCTCGACGGCCACAAGGCCGTGGTCATGCACGCCGGTGCCGCGGACACGTTGCTTGTCTCGGCCCGCGTTTCCGGCGAGCCCAAGGACGCAAAGGGCATCTCTCTGTTTCGCATTCCGCGCGATGCCAAAGGGTTGAAGCTGGACGTGTATCCGACTATCGATGGTCAGCGCGCCGCGGACGTGTATTTACAAGGCGTCGAAGTGCCGGCCGGCAATCGGCTCGGCGCCGAGGGCGGCGCGCTGCCGATGATCGATACTGCCCTGGACATTGGTCTCGCGGCCCTCTGTGCGGAGGCCGTTGGCATCATGCAGGCCCTCGTCGATGCCACCGTGACCTACGTGCAGTCGCGCCAGCAATTCGGCGTGCCGATCGGCCGGTTTCAGGCGTTGCAACATCGCATTGCCGACATGCTGATTCACCTGGAACAGGCCCGATCGATGAGTTACCTCGCGGCCCTGCGCTGCGCCGATACGAACGTGCCCGAGCGGCGACGCGCTCTGTCGGCGGCCAAGGTTGTTGTCGGTCAGTCCGCGCGCTTCATCGGCCAGCAGGCGGTGCAATTGCACGGCGGCATGGGGATGACTGATGAACTCATCGTCAGCCATTGGTTCAAACGCTTGACTGCGGCTGAATTGATGTTTGGCGACAGTGATACGCATTTGCAGCGCTACGCTGCGCTAACCCGCGAATAGGAAACACTCAATGGCTCAATTGGCGAAGGCAGTTTTGGCGCGCGAAGTCGGCAAGCCGGTCTTGGTTGAACAAATCGAAGTCGCGGCACCTCGGCATGGGGAGGTCACCGTGCGCATCGCTGCCTGCGGCGTCTGCCACAGCGACTTATCCGCGACCAACGGTACCCTCAACTATCCGCTGCCGCTGGTCTTGGGCCACGAAGGCGCGGGAGTCATCGTCGCGGTCGGCGATGGCGTCGACAATTACGCGGTCGGCGATCATGTGGTGAGCTCCTTCGTCAGCATGTGCGGACATTGCCACTACTGTCAGACAGGCCGCCCGCAACTCTGCGTGCAGTCGCTGAAGGCGCTGTACACCCTGCCCGACGGCACCGTGCGCACCCGCGATTCGAAAGGCCAGGATCTCAACGTGTTCTGCGGCTGCGGCGTCATGGCTGAATACGCAACCGTACATATGGACAACGTCGTCAAGATCGACCCGAGCATGCCTCTAGACCGGGCGGCATTAATTGCGTGCGGCGTGATGACGGGCGTCGGCGCCGCTGTCAACACCGCCAAGGTCGAGGCGGGTTCGATTGCCGTCATTATCGGCTGCGGCGGCGTGGGGTTAAATGCCATCCAAGGCTGCGCCATCGCCGGCGCCGGCATAATCGTCGCCGTCGACACCAGCGATGAGAAGCTCAAGATGGCAAAGCAGTTCGGCGCGACTCACGGCTATAACATCACCGGGCAAGCGAACGCCGCCAAGGATTTGTACAAGCTATGCGGCGGCGGCGCGGATTATGCTTTTGATTGCGTTGGAAACGGCAAGAGCTCGGAAATGGCGTGGGGC
>Ga0265354_1000105_pt1 | contig 14627 bp, 14 predicted proteins | sample NZE1metagenome_FD_189074 | JGI IMG/M metagenome (GOLD analysis project Ga0265354, IMG submission 189074) | Rhizosphere microbial communities from Maridalen valley, Oslo, Norway - NZE1 | ecosystem: Host-associated > Plants > Roots > Rhizosphere > Soil | place: Norway: Oslo | collected 2017-09-14 | reverse complement strand
CACCTGCTCGGCGTAGAAGTCCCAATCCCACGGCTGGAGTTTGAAGCCGCCCTTCTGTGCGTCAATCACATCCTGAATATCCTTGCCCTCGCGCGCCCCCCGAGCCGTTGCACCAGGCACCAGCGCATCCATGAACTTCAAGGCGGCTTCTGGCGTTTTGGACATTTGGTCGCCGAGCTTCCAGGCAGCGTGATTGGGAAAGCCGAGCAGTTGCGCTCGTCGCGCCCGCAGCTGCGCCAGATGCGAAATGAGATCGCGCGTGTCGTTGGCATCGCCGCGCTCGGCGCGGTTCCAGGATTTTTCGAAAATGGCTTCGCGTGTCGCTCGCACGCTAAGTGAACCAAGTACTGGCTGTTGCGTCGTGTTCTGGAGCGGAAGCACATATCCTTCTTGCTTGCGGCCTTGAGCGGCCTCCGCCGCCGCAGCAATTTGCGAGTCGCTTAGGCCCGCAAGCGCGCTCTTGTCCGTCGTCGCGAAAGCCCCATTTTTTGTGGCTGCCAAAAGCTTGGTCGAGAAGTCGTTCGCAAGCGTGGCGATCTGTTCATTCAATTTCTTTAGTTCGGTTTTGTCGGTATCCGAAAGGTTTGCGCCAGCGCGGACGAAATTATCATAGTCGAATTGCAACAGCCTCTGCGACTCGGCATCGAGCTTGAGCGATTCGCGCTGCTTGTAGACGGCAGCTACGCGCGCAAAAAGCTTTGTGTTCAAGCTAATGGCGTCCTGGTGAGCCGCCAGCTTCGGCGCCACATCGGCTTGCACTTTTTGCAGTGCAGGGTTGGTATTTGCAGAGGTGAGCCCGCCGAACGCAGCCAGCGCGCGCTGCAAAAGTTGCCCGGTCTTCTCCATGGCCACGACCGTATTGTCAAAGGTCGGCGCCGCAGGATTGTCTGCAATCGCCTGAATCTCGGCAAGTTCCTGGTCCATGCCCGCTTCAATAGCCGGCTGATAGTCTTCGTCCTTGATCTTGTCGAAAGGCGGAGCGTGGAAGGGTAGCGTACTCGGCGCATAAAACGGGTTCGACGGCCCGAATTTCTCGTCTGCGGCCGTAGCCAGCGTGTAAACGGCGCCTAGCGCCACGGCGCCAAAGGCAATAAAAGCAGTCATAGTTTTGAGCATAACCTTCTCCGGCGTGATGGCATGGCGCGCATCCGTACCGGCAGCCCACGCACACTAATTGTAAGAGAATTCCCGCGCCTGCCACAAGGAAGGGAGAAGCTAGCAAGGGATAGATTTTCAATGACTGCGTTTATCCGAGGAAACGCCTTACTTGATCTGCTGGTCTGGGGACAACGCCTGGTTGATGCTCTTCAGTGTCTGGAATCCGTCTTGAACGACCGTTGTCTTGATATTTTCCCTTGTCACGATAATGGGTTTGAGCAGGATGGCAGGCACTTCGCCTTTGCCATTGCTGACTGTTTTATTCGCCCGTGTTTTTTCGCCCTTCGCCAGGCGAACGGCCTCCTCTGCAGTGACGCCAGCTTCATTTGCAATCGGCTTGTAGACGGTCATGCTTTGCACGCCTTGGGCAATGCAAATAACCGCCGCCAAATCCGCATCTTGTCCGGAAACCAATACTTTGCCGTCCAGCTTATGTTCGCGGAGCGCCTGAATCGCGCCTCCCGCCAATCCGTCATTGGAAGCGACAACAGCAGCGATGTTGCCCTGAGCGGAATCGATAGCCTTCAGCATAAAAAGGTACGCGTCGGAAGGCAGCCAGTCCTTGGTGTATCCATCGGCAATCACCTTGATTTCGCCGCGATCAATATATGGCTGCAAAACCTTCATCTGCGCATCATGCAGAACTTTGGCGCCTTCGTCAGTCGGAGAACCCGCGATCAGCACATAATTCCCTTTGGGCGCATGTTTGACGAGAAATTCCGCCTGCATCCAGCCGATCTCATGGCGGTCAAAACTCACGTAGAGATCGACATCGCTGTTCAGGACCAGGCGATCATAGCTGACGACCTTAACATTGGCGGCCTTCGCGGCGTCCACCATCCGGCTGGCCTTCGCGTTGTCGTGCGGCAGTAAAACCAGTACCTTGATACCCGCCTTGATCATGTCCTGCACTTGCTTGAACTGGAGATCATCGTCGCCGCCTGCGTCGCGAGAGATCACCTCGGCCCCCAACTGCTTAGCTCGCGCCTCAAACGAATTGAGGTCCGTCTGCCAGCGCTCGCCCTTCATGTCTTCTATGGAAAAACCTATTTTTAGTTTGTTCGCGTCTTGCGCCTGCGTAAGTTGTCCGCAAAGGACAAGAACGAATATGGCGGACAGAACCGTCAGCGTGTGTAGCGCTTTTCTCAAGATACCTGCCTCCATATTTGTGACGTCACTAGCCTAGCCTGCTGAAATTCGAGAGAATAGCCTGCTCAAAGGCAGTGATGCTCAACAGGATATTGTGCTCTGCGAAGAATCAAGCGATGCCGGGCTTGCTTGTGCCGGGTGTCGGCTCGCTCGCGGACCTCGCGCTCAATGCGTCCAGCTCGCCGAGTCAGTATCTTGTTCGCTGGCCATGCAAGCAATAGCCTGACGCTTATCCGTCAATTCTAGATAAGTACCAATGTTTAGTAAGGGTTGAATCCTCGATAAGTGGCGAAAAACATAAAGAGGCCTCTCTTTCATAAGTCGCCCCCCCCATCAAAGGACCGCTTTGCTTCTACCCGGCGTCGCCCGGGAACCAGTATTTTTATGCAGTTCGGGATTGGTAGTTATGACAGTGGCAGGTCTCGAATACCAGACATACCCTCCCATTGTTTATTTCTTTTGCTCGTCTCATGAGCTAATCGGCTACAGATTTCTTGAGACTCAATTGGCGCGTTGGAGGAAGAGTTATGGATTGGAGCGGCAAAATTAGTTTAGTTCTGGCGACAGCCACCATGCTGTTCGGTTTCGCAGGAGTTCAGGCCGCCAAGGCGCAGGCAAAGAAGCCCAATATCGTCGTCATCATGTCGGACGATGTCGGCATCTGGAACATCAGCGCTTACCACCGTGGCATGATGGGTGGACGCACGCCAAACATTGACCGGATCGCCAGCGAAGGCGCGCTTTTTACCGATTATTATGGGCAGCAATCCTGCACAGCAGGGCGAGCCGCATTCATTCTTGGCCAGACGCCATTCCGCACCGGCCTACTAAAGGTCGGCCTGCCCGCCGCGAAACAAGGTTTGCAAGACAAGGACCCGACGATTGCTGAACTGCTCAAGCCGCTAGGTTATGCCACTGCGCAGATCGGCAAGAATCATCTGGGCGACCGCAATGAGTACTTGCCCACGGTCCACGGCTTCGACGAATTCTACGGGATCCTCTACCACCTTAACGCCATGGAGGAGCCCTACCAGGCGGACTATCCGAAGGGTGCCGCATTCCGCGAACGTTTCGGCCCGCGCAATATTGTAGACAGCAAAGCTACCGACGTTGATGATCCAACCACCGATCCGCGCTGGGGCCGGGTCGGCAAGCAGACGATCGCGGACGGTGGTCCGCTGCCCCCACACCCGAACATGGACCCCGCTGCCAAGTTCAACATGGAAAATGTCGACCCTGAACTCATTCGCCGTTCTAATGACTTCATGGATCGATCTGTAAAGGCAGGCAAGCCGTTCTTCCTTTGGTACAATTCCACGCGCACGCATGTCTGGACTCATCTAGCTCCGAAATGGGAGAACAAGAGCGGCTTTGGTCTCTACGCCGATGCCATGATGGAACTGGACTGGGAAGTGGGCGAGATCCTCAAAAAAATTGATGACCTCGGTATAGCTGACAACACAATTGTGCTGTTCACTAGCGATAACGGTGCAGAGATTTTCAGTTGGCCGGATGGCGGCAACCACCCGTTCCGAGGCGAGAAGGGAACCACCTACGAGGGCGGATTCCGCGTGCCCATGATGGTGAAGTGGCCAGGCGTCATCAAGCCGAACACCATCATCAACGACATCATGTCGAGCGAGGACTGGATGCCGACCTTGGTGGCTGCCGCCGGTGTACCCGACGTCAAAGAGAAGCTATTGACAGGCTACAAGGCTGGCAGCAAGACCTTCAAAAACCACCTCGACGGCTACAATTTTGTGCCTTTCTTTAAAGGCGAGGTTGCTGAAGGGCCGCGCCACGAGTTCTTTTACTTCTCGGACAACGCCGACCTCAACGCCCTACGTTACGACGCCTGGAAAATTAGCTTCAAAACCATCGAGGGCAACCTCAACACAGGCAAAGAGGAGTCGACAAACGTTCCGCTGGTAACCAATTTACGAGCGGATCCCTGGGAGCGTTATCAAACGGAGTCGATGCTCTACGGTCGCTGGTGGGGCGACAAACTGTGGACGCTGGTTCCTGCCGTCCAAATTGTGGGACAGTTCCTCGGGACGTTTAAAGAGTATCCGCCCAGCCAGGTATCCGGCTCGACCAGCGTGACCCGGTTCCTTGAAGCCATCCAAAATGGAGCCGCAGGAAGCGGCAAATAGCGGAATGTTTTCTGATCCGATTGTTTAACCAGCGTGGGCCGTTTGATCGGAACGCGGCACACGCATCCCGGTCGCAGCAAGCTTCTCGACGAAAGTTCGTCACTGATTGACGACTGACACGGCGACTTTCGTGACCATGCCAAAACCATCAGTGAGCGCCCATGCAATTCCGGACGTATCGTCGACTACTTGGAAGTAATCACACAAGTTCTGATGAACGCGAAACCCTAGAACTGAGCCTTTTGCTTACTCGTGCAGCACGACGCTTAGGAGAGAAGTGTTGATCTGCAGCCCGCCGTTGTACTTGATGAAGCCCAGCCTTCGGAACTTGTTCATGAAGAAATTGACCCGCGACCGCGTCGTGCCAATCATCTCCGCGAGCACTTCTTGCGACACTTTTGGGAGCAATCCGTGCGGCTGGTCTTCTTTGCCGTAACGAGCAAGCAATAAAAGAGTGCGCGCCAGCCGCTTCTCGCTCGAATTGAACAGTTGATCGACCAGGTCCTCCTCGATTCGAATGTTCCGTGCCAGCATGAACCGGATGAATCGGTCAGAGAGGTCATGCTCCTCGTGAAGCACCTTAAACATTTCGCTCTTCTCAATGACGAGCACCGTGGTGGGCGAAATCGCGGCAGCCGTTCCAATGCGAACGGGCTGGCCTGCCAGGCAGCCTTCCCCAAAAAATTCACCCGGTCCCAGAATAGCGATGACCGCTTCTTTGCCGGCTTCATTGATGACCGTTAGTTTCACACGGCCGCTTTGCAGGTAGATTACGCTCTCGGCGGCGTTACCCTGGGCGTAGATAACCTCCGCTTGCTTAAATTCCTTAACTTTTCTTGCCACACCGGCAGAATCGAGAAAAGCCTGGGCATCGAAAGCATGCTCCGCCCTTGGTTTTGTTTTGGTTTTGTTCTTACGTGAGGTTGTGGATGCCCGCATAAAGACACCACCAGACTACATATATCCCAATCACCCATTTCTAGTCAACTTGTTCGTACCTGATTGCCACGGTAGCGCTTGAGTCGGTTTCTTCGCCAAGGGTGTCGTCAATTAAGTGCGGCTATTTCTTAGAAAGTTCCACATGGAAATGACTTTCAACATCTTCACGACTAAGGGGATTTCTTGCTTTGGTCAATACGACCGAATAGACCACTTCATTGCCCGCAATCTGCGCGGTAATAAACGCCCCGTCTTCCGGCAGCTCCTGGTAGATGAATTTCACTTTTCTGTTGTCGGCAAGTGTCTTCACCCATTCTTCGTCGGGCATTGTCGCACCTCTTCAGGCGAGGTCGCTTTGTCGCTATTGTCCAATCTATGTCTTTTCCGGCTGTTTCCGGCTTTGATACGGAATGATTTTGGCGACGGTTCTTCCAAAGTTGGCATTCGCCTGTTTTGGGATTCGGACTGTAGCCAGATCCCGTTGCATAATTCTTGCAGATTTGGACATCCGCGGCTTCGCCATTTCTCTTTTTACGCTGGCGCGTGTTGCGTCGAGAAGTTCTTTCTTTGATCTCTTAGGCCGCATGGGCTGATTCTGATGCCGGGATGGGATTAATACCGCCCCATTTTGCACAGTTGCGAGCTATTTGGCCCGATTGCCGCTAACACCATCGAGCGTATCCGCAGTGCATCGAACGGTAAGCCGGGGCGGGACAAGCGGCCAGGTGGCGAGTTTGCGCGGGAGGTACCTCGGTTCTCTTGCCGCAACCATATGCGGAGTCTAGGGTTAGGGGAGGACGGGATGATGCACCCTTTGGGCAGCGGTGCATAGTTCGCGCCCGATTTGCTGGGCCGCTGAAAATACGAAACTTAGCGGCGGTGGCGCACATCCTACTTATGGGGCAGAAGAACAAGGAGTAAGTCATGCCAAGTATCGCCAACCCTCCCGGGAGCAACCCGGTGAGCGAACCCCACTCCGCAAAAGTCAGCACGCTGGTACTGATCTTCCGAATCGTGCGCTGGACGGTCTATGCCTGCGCCCTCGTCCTACTAATTCTGTTGCTCCATAAGTCTGCGCCGCCTGTCGTCTCCACCACCCCAGAGGCCGCCGCCCGAGCAGAGCAGAAGTTCCAGGATGTCCAGCAGGCTGTTGCGCAAGGCCAGCCTGCCACTCTGCACATGAGCGAAACCGAATTGAACTCGTACTTGGCCTCACATCTGGTTCTTCCGGCAGCGAACGCGAATATGCCAAACGCCGCGCCAAATGCGGCTCCCAGCGCTGGCGCGGATGGAGCTCTGAACGCCGAACAGCCCACCATGGACGATATCGAGCAAATGCGCTCGAACGTCAAAGATGTAAAGGTGCAGTTAGTGGATGACCACGTGCGGGCCTACGTCGTGTTCGATGTCCATGGTAAGGACATGACGTTGCAACTCGTAGGCAAACTGGGCGCCGACAATGGCTTTCTGCGGTTTGAACCGGTCAGTGGCCAAATCGGTTCATTGCCTATCCCGCAAGCCGTTCTAGAAGCGGCCGTGCGAAAGATGATGGAATCGCCGGAAAACCGCGAAAAGCTAAAACTGCCGTCAGACATTTCGAATCTGAAAATTGAGAACGGAGAAGTTGTAACGCAATATCAGTAACTGCGGCTTCCCCTGAGGGCTAACACACCTTCACCGCATGGGATGATGTGCCATAGTCCGACGAGCAACCCTTGCCTCTAATCTTGCAGCCGTTCTCTTTTCAGATTATGCCAGCATGGTATGCCTCAAGGTGCTGGAGACAAGACAGCGGGTATGCCGAAGGTCCCATCGACCAGTTCCACGAAGTTCCGCTCTTCACGAAGGATGAATCGTTTTGTTTCCGCTGTCACAAAGTTTTCGTGGCCCTCTGGATCCCCTTTCAGACGCTCACGGTAGACCTCATAGGAAGCCAGACTATCGAACGCAATTAACCCCCAAGCAATATCGTTCGTTCCTTCATGAGGCAGAAAATAGCCAACTAGGTGGCCTCCGCATCGAGGGATGATTCGCCCCCAATTCTCGGCATACTTTTTGAAGGCATCGCTTTGGAAGGGGTCGATCTGGTAGCGGATGACGCACATGATTGTCACTGGCAATCCTTTCGCCTGCTGACTTGCGGACGCATTTTCGTCAAAGGTGAGAGCGGCCACCGTGGCGACCATGCCGCCAATGGCTTCGCGGCGATTCATGTGGTCGGGGGGGAGGCGTCGGTGGCCGCATTTCGCCCAGTATGGTGGTTGCTGTGCATGAACACTTCGTCTAACATCAAACTATGAATGTTGAGTGCCATGCGGACGCCGACGTCTCGAAGATTGCCGCCGCCATCGGCGAGCCTGCACGTGCGCGCATGCTGTGCTGCTTGCTCGATGGGCGCGCACGAACCAGCACGGAGCTTGCCATCGTTGCTGATGTAGCCCCGTCGACCGCGAGCGTGCATCTTCAGCGGCTGATGACGCAGCGGCTGGTGAAAGTGTTGGCGCAAGGGAAACATCGCTACTACAACTTGGCAGGCAACAATGTCGCGGCCGCCTTGGAAGCCCTGAGCGTTCTGGCTGGCGGACCGCGGGACGCATTCGTACCAAACACGCCGAGCCAACTCCGCGCGGCACGTACTTGCTACGATCACATCGCGGGCACGCTGGGTGTCGCTCTGCATGACCGCATCAAGGAGATGGGCTGGATATCAGGCGGGTCGGGCCCAGACAACGCCTACGAATTGACGAGAGGCGGGACGCGTGCGTTGGAAGATCTTGGCATTGATGTCGCGGCGATTCGCGCGTTGCGCCGTCGTTTCGCGTTCGCGTGTGTTGACTGGAGCGAGCGGAGACCACATATCGGTGGCGCCGTTGGAGCAGCGCTACTGAACGTCGCGATGAAACGAAAATGGGTGCTTCAAGAGCTCGACAGTCGCGCGTTAACCGTCACTCGCATTGGGCGACGCGAAATGCGGATTCGATTCGGCCTTCAAGATTGAGATTTACGTTAACAACGTGTTCCGAAACGCCCAATATCTTCCTGCGCCTATCTTCAGTGAACGTAAAAGCCGTTTTTGGAGAGAATGACGTAGTCCTTACCTTTTTTTCCGAACGAGGAAGCGAGACGAACATCAAGTTTGTGCGGTTTGCCGAGCGCCGCGCTGGCATTGGTGTAGTAGCCCAACGTATAGCGCGTTTTGATGCGCTGGATGAGCGCCCGAAAAACAGGATCGAGGTGCGCGATGTCTTGGACGTTGAATAGTTCGCCGCCCGTCTCGTCCATCACCTTGTGAATGTTCACCAGCCCGGGAACCATGGCGGCGTAGAGCAGAGTTTGCGGCGGATTGTAGCCGGGGATTTTGAGGTTATAGAGGACCACGTCCGCGGCGATGGCTTCCGTGACGATATCGTGCGTGCCTTGTCCGCCGGCATCGGTGCCGACGTCATCGCTGATCAGAATAATCACTCGGCGGCCCTTGGGCGGTAATTTAAGCAGGCTCTCCGAGGCGAGGAAGATTCCATCATTGATGTTGGTGGCCCCACCGGCCTTAAAAGTATTGATCTCCTCGGCGATTTTGCTTTTGTCCTTCGTAAAGGGAACACGCATTTGAGCTAGCGTGGAAAAGGTAAAGAGTGCAACCTCGTCGTCGGGCTTGAGAGCGGCGAGCGCGGTGTTCGCGGCGTCACGCAAGGGTTCAAGAAATGGCCCAATCGAATCGCTTAGATCCAAAACTAGCGCGACCTCCAGAGGCAATTCGTCCTTGCTGAATACATCCAGTTTTTGGGCCACGCCATCTTCTCGAAGCTCGAAATCCTCCTTCTTCAAGTCCGCCATGATTTGGCCGGATTTGTTCTTCACCGTCGCGTCGACCAATACCAGATTCACGCCAACGCGAATGATGCCCTGCGGCTGCTCTTGCGCGTAAGTAGGAATTAGAAAGACAAATGCAACAGGCAAGACGATGCTCGAGAGGCAGAGTACATTTCTCAAGAATTTTGGCATTGCCACTGTTTTCATAGATGACGGCTGGCCCTTCCGAACATCGATTGAAATCGAGTCTTTCTATTGTACAAGGGCTTTGTTGCTGAGTAGCCAGCGCGGGATGCCTACATACAATTTACTCCAGCCCGGTTCGAGCTCAGCCGACACGAGCAAGTCTGTGGATCGAAAACGCCGTGAAGAGCATTGTGACGCCGACCAACACTGCGGCGTGCGTCGAGGCCCTCCCGTAAAACGGCATGGCGAGGGCGCTGAAGACCAGCTGTTGCAAGTGATAGCTCGGCCAGATCGGCGAGATGGTACGAAGAAATTTGGGCAATGGGTAGAACAGGCCGGAGATGTGCATCATCGGCACGTAGATAAGATTTACGAGCGCGATGGCTGCCTTGCCGGAAACGCGCGTGCCAATAAATAATCCGATGGCGCAGAAGGGAAGCGAACCGAGAATATTGACCGCCGTGGCTTTGGCGCACTGCGCAAAAGTCAGTGGCAAATGACCGAGCAGAAGAGCTGCAGGGATCAACATGGCCATCACGATGAACGCGAAAAGCATCGTCATGAGCAATTTTGCCAGCAGGTAAGACCCAGGTGGCGCAGGCAGTGCGCGCTTCAGCGTGAGAAGGCCTTGTTCGCGTTCCGTGGCGATAGTGGCGCCAAAGCCGAACATGCCCGGACCCATCACGCCGAAGACCGCAAACGCCGCGAACAGGAATTTCCCTGTGGTGGGGTCGTTTCGAACAGCATCGCCGAAAAGCACAACTCCGAAGAGCAGATACAAGGCCGCAGGAAGAACTAAAAAGGGTATCGAAAAGCCAAGCACGCGAAACATGCGCAAGCTTTCGAATCGAGCTTCCACAAGGTAGGCGCGCAGCAGCCGCCCAGTCGACATCACCGCGGCAAGAGACGAGCCGTCAAAACTTTCGAACGACTTTGGGCTTTCGATCGAACTGGCATTCATCATGCAGCCTCCTGTGTAAGTTCCATGAAAGCTTCGGCGAGACCGGCGCGGCGGACTTCCAGTTCCTGCAGATTCGAATCGGCGGCGAGCAAGCGGCGCACCACCGCTTCGGAGTTGCTTGTACTGATTTGCAGCCGCTGCTGATCGCGCGTCACACTCTCGACATCCGGCCACGCAGCGATTTGATCAGGGGGCAATGCGGTCGTGCACGTGATGTGCTTGCGAACCACGAGCGTGCGAATTTCGTTGACGGTGCCCGACGCAATGAGCCGGCCCTTGTTCAGCACGGCTACACGGTTGGAAAGCGATTCTGCTTCTTCAAGATAATGAGTGGTGAGAACGATGGAAGAGCCGTTGCCGACAAGCTGTCGCAGCGTGGCCCACATCATTTCGCGCGCGCGAATATCAAGCCCGACGCTAGGCTCATCGAGGAAAAGGAGCTTCGGCCGCCCGCAAACTGCCATGGCGAACTGCACCTGCCGCTTTTGCCCTGCGGAGAGTTTTCCATACGGGCGAGACGCCAATGAAGAAATGTTCGTTAGTTCCATCGCCTCGGCGGGACTATACGGACGAGGATAGTAGCTGGCCACAAGCGCGATATGTTCGCGAACGAGCAGCTCCGGTGCGAGCGTGACTTCCTGCATCATGACTCCGATCTGGCGCCGTGGCTCGATCCGAAACGGCGACTGACCAAAAAGGTGCGCGGCTCCCGCGTCGGGTTTAAGAAGGCCGAGCAGGAGCGAAATAGCAGTAGATTTGCCGGCGCCGTTTGGACCGAGCACGGAGAAGAGCTCGCCAGCTCGCACTTGTAGGTCGAGACCGTTGAGAGCCACGGTCTTTCCAAATCGTTTTTTCACTTCCGAGAGCTCTGCCCAGAATTCGATGCCCATGATTTTTCCTCCCAACTTTACAAAGCTTTCTTAAGCGCGCGATGGCGATGCGTTGTCGCCACTCTTGCAAGAGCGCCGGACCACTTGGTAAACGCCCCACAAAAAGAGAACAACAGCGCTGGCCACGCCCGCTGTGAAGCAGGATTGCAGCACGGTTCGAATGGCATCGCTGTCCGTTAGCAATTCCAGAAGTAAGAAGAGTGCCTTCATAACATTCGATCCTTTCGAAAATGCAATCCTGCTAGAACGCGGCCGATGGCGATTCCCCGCGCGTTCGCCGAATCAGCCGCCGCAAGTGCGGAACGCTGTACCAGGCGTAGACAATGGCGCTGATCCCCGCGTACATCCACAACCACGGCCCAAGAATTCCCCAGCGGATCATTCCATTGAAGTTTTCAACGAGTTGCTCGTAGCGGGGAGTGCTCTGGATTCCGTCTGCAATAACCACCAAGGTGGGGCTCTTGAACATCAGCACGCACAAGATCGGCACAGCCGCAGCGTTGATGAGCATTCTCATCACGGGCACCACCCAAGTCCACGTCGGATGAAAGAGGTTCAGAATTCTTTGAGAGATGGAGGCCAGCACAAGAAGAAGTATTGGCGCGTAAAATCTGTGCCAGGTGGAAGCAAGCTTTAGAACCGCCGCCCCGGGCCCCAAAATCAACCGCGGAAAATGCGGCAACGCGATCCACCAAATCGCCACAATGCCCCACATGATCAGGCCCGCCAGCGAATACCACCGGCTGATCGGCAACATGGGAGCAAGTTCCGCGGGCGGGTAATACCAGGGTTGGGGAAACTTGCGCCGGATAAGATTCAGAACAGTGAAAACCACGGTTAGGCAAATAATCTGCGCTAATACCGGAATGACGAAAGCCTGCGTCGTAATGGGCACATGAATCAGCAGCGAGACAACGACGACCGACGCAATCGTCAACGTCAAATTGAAAGCAAGGAACATCAAATATGTCGGAAAAAGTTCGGGTCCGATCAACTCCCATCCAAGAGACAGACTGTGATGATCCTGCCGGTATCGGCGCGCCACGGTCATTGGATCGCCGTGCTGTTTGAAAAAAGCCATCATCTCTTTATCGCTGAATGGGCGGCCCAGCGCCGCTTGTTGCTCTTCGATTTGTGAGCGAAGGTCGTCCGAGAGTTCTTTGATGATGTCGTCGCTTTGCGCCCGTGGCAGGCAGCGCTTCACTGCCCGCAGATAGCTTTCAAGAATTTCCATAACGCGCTCCTAAAGAATCCCGTTCAAAGAAGAATTCATGCTCTTCCACTCGGCGAGCAACTGCTTGAAGATGGTTTTTCCATCTTCCGAAAGCCGGTAAAACCGCTTGTTGCGCTTGTCCTCTTCACGCCACTCGCTCACCAGAATCCCCTGGGTTTCCAAGCGTCGCAGCAATGGGTACAAGGTGCCTTCATCGATGGGCATGCCATGGTCAGTGAGGGCTTTCCGCAGGGTGTAGCCGTACTGTTCGGTTTGAAGGGAGGCCATTACGGCGAGAATGAGCGACCCGCGGCGCAGCTCGAGCCGCAGGTTTTCAAAGAGATCGTGGTTGGCGTTACCGGACGACATACAGTGTGCGACACACACTGTATGGGACACAGTATGAGCTGTCAAGTCCTTTTTTCGTTATTTGGGGCCGGCCGAAATCCTAGAACTTAGGAGGCTCGTGAGGTGCGGCGGTAGGAGACCCCGCACTTATACAGCTTGTCTTTGGTGATTTCGACGACCCACGCGATTTGGGCCGGGACGTAAATAGCGTTGGCGCCCGGCGAATAGGGCACAGCAACTTCGATGTCGGTCCCCTGAAAATATTTCTTGCGGCTTCTAAAACAGAGCCCGCCCTTGGACATGTCTTCGCAGGTGACGACATCGTCGGTAAATCCAGCACGGCGAATGGAGGCTTTGTAACTTACCCTGGTGCGCGGATGCTTGCGGCGATTGTCCAGAGGAACCGCAGTCTTGCGATCGGCTGGTGAAGAATACGCCGAGGAAATTTGCGAGCCAGATGAAGGCTGAAGGATGGAGGGAGGGGGTGTGGCTGGGAAACTCTGAGAGCTTCGGGGCTCTTGCTTTGTGGCAGTGTTCGCAGATTCCGCAGAGGCGGATGCATTGCCGGCTGGCCTAGCCCCCACGAGAACGGGCTGCTTTTCGGGCGCCTCTGCAGCCCGCTTCCAGAGCGTCGAATCTCCACACTGCTTGCAATAGCGAACGATGCCTTCATTGATCAGGAAGACGTCGGATTCCACGTCACTTTGTTCCACGGTCTCGCGTTCTTTGCAGTTGCCGCATTCAAGCAGCATGCGGCGTGCTTCCTTTTCCCTTTCGGAAACGGGGGAAAAGTCGATGCCCCAGAAGTCGATATTGGATGGATCCACAAATGCTACGCCGTAGGTGTAGATCTCGTCTTCGGAACCAATGCGCCCCACGACGCGGACGAGAGCTTCTTTGTTGGTATCGAGATAGCGAACGATGATCTCTTGCTCGGCGGAAAGCTTATAAGTCGAAATGATCCCGGCGCCATGGCGGCTGAGAAGGACGGTCTTGGTCATCTCCGAGAAGCCTTTGCCATCCATGTCGCTTCCAGTCAAAAGGATAGCGACCTCTTTCGGAATGCGACTGCTGCGGCGCAGGTGTTCGTAGGACACGATATGCACTTATTGAGGGAAACAGTGCTTAAAGCAAGGTTAACCGGAAGTGTGCCAGTCCGGCACAGAAAGTGGGACCGTGGTTCCACCGATGCAACGTAAGACGAGGGCTTTCTCCGCGGAGCTTGGTGCCAGACCTTGGACAGTCTGACATACTCCGGTTCGAGAGATCGCAGGTTGGGACCAAATGGGCCCCGATCCTCACGTAGGCGGACGCTTAAGACCTCGAAAGCAGCTATTCGTGACGCAATGCAATGAGGGGATCGATGCGCGTAGCGCGGCGCGCAGGGATCCAACACGCGAAGAGAGCGATTCCCGTGAGCAGGAGAACCACTACAATAAATGTGATTGGGTCGGAAGGCTTGACACCCACGACGAGCCCACTGAGCAAACGCGTGCCGGCGAGAGAAATCACCAAGCCCAGAGCCAGCCCAACCCCGACAACGCTTATTCCTTGTCGCAAAACCATCTTCAAAATGTCGCCGGGAGAAGCGCCCATGGCGATGCGAATGCCGATCTCCTGAGTGCGCTGAGCGGCGGCGTAGGAGACCACGCTGTAGATTCCGACCACGGCAAGAACCAATCCAAGCAGACCCAACACTGCGGTCACCTGCGCACCAAAGCTGTAGAAGAAAAACCCATTTGCGCCTTGGAGAGCCTGCTTCATGTCTTGCACCTCGCTAACTGCAAGACCTGGAGCAAGTTCGCTTATTTGCTCCTGGA
>Ga0265354_1000104_pt1 | contig 14701 bp, 17 predicted proteins | sample NZE1metagenome_FD_189074 | JGI IMG/M metagenome (GOLD analysis project Ga0265354, IMG submission 189074) | Rhizosphere microbial communities from Maridalen valley, Oslo, Norway - NZE1 | ecosystem: Host-associated > Plants > Roots > Rhizosphere > Soil | place: Norway: Oslo | collected 2017-09-14 | reverse complement strand
ATGTACATGACTCCCGGCCTGAAGCCGACCGTTCACGACCTGCTAACAATGATGATCGTCGTGAGCGACAACACAGCCACCGACAAACTCCTGGGCATCGTAGGGCCCAAAAATGTCAACACTATGCTCACCAGTCTCGCCATTAAAGATGTTCGGGTCGATCGTCCCACTTCCGAAATCATCACGGACTGGCTGGCTTACGGCGACCCTGCCGTCCGCAAACTCACCACGGCGCAAATGCTTTCAGATCCTTCGTTTTTTGAGTCGTTTACTCGCGATCAAATGGAAAAAAGCGACAAGCTCTTTTTGGACGACCCACGCGATCACGCCTCCCCACGAGGAATTGCCGAGCTCCTCGTCAAAATCTTCCGCAACGAAGCCGCGAGCGAGAAATCCTGCCACGACATGCTCGAAATTCTTAAGCTCCAGCAGTACAACGACAGCATCCCGCGCTACCTCCCCGCCGGCACTGTCGTCGCCCACAAAACTGGAGAAATCGGCTACACCCGCAACGACGCCGCCATCATCTATGAAGGTAACCAGCACATCGTCCTCACCATTTTTGGACTGCGCGGCAGCGAAGATGTCCCCGAAATTGACTTGAAGCAGCGCGAAGGCACAATCGCACGCTCTATCTACGACTACTTCCAGTATGTGAATTGAATTGGATTCGTGCTAAGCGCTCACGATTCAGGAAAGCATGCGCATGAAGAAGTCTGAGTAGAAAGCGTCTTACGCGAAGTTCGTGCTCGCACCGGAGTAGAAATAGCCCTTTTCCCGTTCCCCGAAAATCCCGCATGAAATTGGTCGATCGAATCAAACCAATTGTTGGACTTGGCCGCTTGCCGCACGTTTATGCTTCAAAGCCTCGTCCACTTTGCTGACCAGAGTATTCCGCGAAAAAGGCTTCTGCAAAAAGTAGCTCCCTTCCAGGAACTCTTCATCACCTTTGTTGAATTCCAGGTACCCGGACATGTAAATGATTTTCAGATCCTTGCGGCTCGCCTTCAAGACTTTGGCAAGTTCCGGCCCCCGCATATTGGGCATAACAATGTCCGTCACCAGCACCCGAATCGGCCCTGATTGCTTCACAACCTCCAGCGCTTCCTTGCCGTCACTAGCCGTCAACACTTTGTACCCGGCCGACTTCATAAATTCTGCCGCCAACTCCCGGACTGCCTCTTCATCTTCGACAATCAGCACCGCCCCAGAGTGGTGCGCGCCGATCTTCGGCGTGCTCTCTGGCGACGCAGCCTCCACCGCCTCTTGCACAACCGGCAAATACACCTCAAATCGCGTGCCCCTCCCAGGTTCCGACTCTACCCAAATACACCCGCCGCTCTGCTTCACCACGCCGTACACCGTCGCCAGCCCTAATCCCGTTCCCTTGCCTAGCTCTTTGGTCGTAAAAAACGGCTCAAAAATTCTTTCCTTAGTCTCTGCGTCCATTCCTTGTCCACTATCTTCGACCGTGAGTCGGATGTAGTCACCCGGTAGCAGCGGCGGCCGAGATTTGGCCATCGCTTCATCCACGGAGATATTCCGCGTCTCCACGACCAGTTTCCCGCCAGTTGGCATCGCGTCGCAGGCATTCACCGTCAAATTCATGATCACCTGTTCGATCTGCCCCGGATCTGCTTTCACTCGCCCCAGCGATTCCCCAGCCTTGAACGTAAACGAAATGTCTTCCCGCACCAGCCTCTTCAGCAGGCTGCACATCTCCGCCACGAGCGCATTCAAATCCAATACCTTGGGCTCTAGCACTTGCATCCGGCTGAACGCGAGCAACTGCCGCGTCAGCGACGCCGCACGGTTAGCTGCTTTCTCAATCTGGGTCGCATTACGTTGCAATGGATCGCTAAGTTGCAGCTTGTCCAGCATCAAGTCGCCGTGTCCCTTAATAATCGTAAGCAGGTTGTTAAAATCGTGGGCCACTCCACCTGCCAGCCGCCCCACCGCTTCCATCTTTTGCGCTTGTCGCAACTGCTCTTCCAACTGCTTCTTCTGCGACTCATCGTTCTTCAAGGTCTTCCGCATCCGGTCAAACGCCCGCGCTACGCGCGCAACTTCATCGGAGCCCTCGGCCTGCACCGGATACGAGAAATCTCCTTTTTCCAGCGCCTGAACGCCTTCCACCAAATGCGCCAGCGGCCGAGTGAATCTATCCGAAATGACAAAAACCAACACGCCTCCCGCCAGCACAGCCAATATCCCCATTCCTCCAAGCAACTGGTTCTGCTTTTCCAGGTAAGCCAGCGCGTCGTTGTAGGATTTCAGAACAATAATGCTTACAGGTTTTGGGCCGCTCGTAAGCTCCACGGAACTCGCAAAAAATCGCTCTCCGTCCAGCGTGATTTGCTCTTTCCAATTCCCTGACCGCAGTTCTGTAGCGAATTCCTGCTGTTTGAACAAAGACAGCGTGCTGGCCACAATATCGTTGCCATAGCGAAAGACCACATGGCTCGACGAAACCCGCCGAAGTTCCGTAGCCTCTGGATCGATCCCGCGCCCCACAATCACTGTTCCCAGCAGATTGCTTCTCGCTGGCACGCCGGCATAGAAGGGTTTCAAAACCACCTGATAAAGACGCGTCCCGCTGTACCACCATCCCGTGGTATTTCGCTCTTTCAGCGCGTGGTTAAAGACTTCCTGCGCCGTAACCAAAGGAAATTCATCCATCGTCGTGTGCAGCGCCACAATCTTGCCGCTTTCGTCCGCCAGCACCATCAAATCGCATTCGTCCGATTGCCACGGGTCTTTTCCCACGTCTTCGATCGCCGCGGGGTCCCCGTTTCTCAAGGTCACCAGCGACGCCAACAAGTCCGCCTTATGCATCAACGCAACTACATGCCCCTGCTGCAACACCTGAAACGTCTTCATCGCATTCTGCGATTCTTCCTGGATTTCGCGCTGGACCCTTTCCTCGGCGGTCCGGCGCACGATAAACAGAGTGGCCCAGGTCAGGCCTGCAATTACCACGGCCAGCGACAGCATGAATTTTGTACGAAGTCTCAAGGTAGCCCTTGTTTTTGCCGTGGTCTATCCGCCAGAGACACACCGCCCCGGTCGCTGGCACTCCCACCTATACAGTATTGTCTTGGAACGAAAGAAGAGAATAGCTCCGAAGTACCAGTGTTCTAGCACTGCAACCGGCTACCAGGACTTTGGCCCCAACCCAATTAACCCTTTTTTGCTCTGGAAAACGAGCCAGGACCGTCCGTTCGCAAACTCAGGGAACAGACTGAATGCTCTGGACGTGAATCGTTTTTGTCTCGGCGTCGTAGGTGCCTATAATCGTCACCTTAAGACCCGCAAACTCTTTAGGCTTTTCCTGATCGTCCAGCAGATAGGTCGTCTTGTTACTTACCGCGTAGAGAACAAACGTGCCACCCGCGCTAACGCATCCCAAAGTGCACTCTTTCGCGTTCTTAAACCCTTCCTTCTTCATCATCGCGTCGTGCGACTTCTCCGTGCCGCACTCGTTGTCCATCACCTCTCCGGTAAAGGACATCGGCGTATTGTTCTTCTGCTGCCCAGGCCGCGTCGCTGACCCAGCCAGAGAAATTCCAGTGAAGAGCAAGATCGCCGCCGAGCTGGTTGCAAGCAACTTCATGGTCCACCCAACAAAAATGCCGTGGGCAGCTATTCTCCTCCCAATCAAGCCAATACGCTATACGTAGAAACACGTACCCCAGATTCCTCCCTTGCGAGAAGGAAAAGGCAAGAGGGACCGCGTGGTTCCGATCGGTGAACGTGCTTTGGCCTGGCTGGACATGTACCTCAATACCCTTAGGCCCGAAATCGTTAGGCAACCCGACAATGGCGTCATATTTCTCACTTCGAATGGCGTTCCATTTACGCCGAACCACCTGAGCTGGCTTGCTCGCCAATACGTGAAATCTGCCGCGATCGGCAAGGGCGGGGCGTGCCACATCTTCCGCCATACCATGGCGACGCTGATGCTCGAAGGAGGCGCGGACATTCGCTACATCCAAGCTATGCTCGGTCACGTCAGGCTCGACACCACGCAAATTTACACGCATGTTTCAATCCGCACGCTTAAACAAGTCCACACAACAACTCACCCGGCGGCGCGATTGGTCACAGAAAGCGACCAGACTAGAGGCATTCAGAGCAACGCCCCAGAACCCATCGAAACAGACACGACGCAAAATCCGTAGTCAGCCTAAAATTGAATGGGCTGACTAGGCACATTGCGCCCAAGATTACTGCACGACTCGGTCATCCAAAACGTAGAATTTAAGGCATGATTTCCAGCGACCGGCAAATCTCCTGGACGGAGGCTTCGCTAACTTCATGGCCCACCGACTGGGCGGAGGAAATGGCACCAGAATATCCACAGGCATCGTACTACCGCGCCAGATACTACGACCCATCGGCAGGAAGGTTCACTAATGAAGATCCGATTGGATTTAATGCAGGCATAAATTCCTACGAGTACAGCTTGAATAATCCAAACAACCTGACAGATCCCACCGGTTTCAACCCGTTGACAGATTACATCTGCAAACACGTAAAACCCCCAAACGTGCCCCAATACCCTCCCTTTGAGAGCCCGACCGAAACTCAAAAGGTCTTGCAGAACATGAAAACGGCTGACCCCTTCATAAACGCATATAATTTGTTCCAATTGGTCAGGAACACTGGACCTTGGAACTACAAGCACGGAAATCCCAACTACGATGCTGCTGGCAACTTCAACTATGGATATGCGTGCGCCGAAATGGGGTTCGATGCTTATACATGTGCCACCGTGGGGAGCGCTTATCACTCGTTGTACGGAACGGGTAATGGTAGCGGGATACCGTTCCTCTTCCCACCGTTCGGAAATACGCAGGAAAAGTACAACGAAATTCTAAATGGCTATAAATATCACGATATCGAGCAGTGGAGAAAAACGCTTCACTGCGACAAATGTTCGAACTGATGATATCGAAGGCGCAAAAGAGAATTTTGTATTTTGCAGCGGCGACTGCCGTACTTAGTGGTTGCCTCATAGCTGGAGGAGTGTACTGGTGGCTCTCTTCAAATCCCTTTTGTGATGAGCAGCAAAAAATGAAGGTTGCGTCTCCCGACGGCAAGTACGTGGCTTTCGTCTTCCAGCGTCACTGCGGTTTTGGTGCCGAGGACTACACGCACGTCAATATCCTACCAGCGGACAAGGAGCCTCGACCGCGGCCCATTAGTAGAAAACTCGAGAGTGGAATGGTATTTGCAGCAAACTGGAATCATGAAGTGAGAGTGAATTGGTCGGGGACGAAGACCCTACTGATACAATGTGGCGATTGCTGGGGACAACACAATGGTTCGGCCGATATATTCGAGCAGCAAAAGACTTGGAAAGATGTCTCCATCTCGTACGAGCACGCCGTGCAGTGACAGCTTCAGATATGACATGTCCGAAAGAAAGTTTCACAAATCCCCGTACCGTGGCACCACCGTCTTTGCCTACTACTACGACGACCTCATCAAAGAGACGAATTCGTCGTGTGGAATTGTCGCCTCCTGTTCGCAACGCCTCAACACTCATGAGCCAATCGCGGTTTTGGTTAGGAGATCAGAACTTCGGTGATTTGCGCGAGGCATGCCTCAAGTGGAGAATTTCCACGACATGTCTGTCTTCGCGCAGTTGGTAATACACCAGAATGGGGCTGTGCGAGAGTTTCCGGACCCGCGATCTTTTGCGGATTACGCCGCCCATACGGGGAAACCGCACGAGCAGTTCGATGTGGTCCAGCAAAGAATTGCCGAAACGGGAAGCAGCCTCGGCGTCGTCTTCGGCGATGTGGCCGATTATTTCGGCGAGATCGTTCAGCGCTCTTTGCGTGATGAGGAGGCGGTAATCCACTTTGGCATGAGCTTGCGGACTTGCTCTAGTTCAACGGTGCGTCCAGCTTGGGCATCGCGGATGCCATCATCGATGGCGGCGAGGGTTGCTTCGTCCTCGTCATCAATGACAGGAGTGGGCTTTTCGAAATCAAATTCTTTAGCCTTGGCCATAACGATATGCTAGCCCTTGTCTGTCGTCAGCGCAATAGCACTCCCAGATGGAACCTATTGCAACTCCCACGCCGGAGACGCGACTCATCGTATTACCGCGCCAGATACTACGACCCGACCGCGGGCCGCTTTCTAAGTGAGGACCCGACCGGTTTTATGGCTGGCATGAACTTTTATGCCTATGTGACCAACAATCCTATCGGATTGTTCGATCCTCTCGGCTTGACGGATTGGAACGAGCAGCAAACGCAACAATGGCTTCAGAATGCATACAATTCTGCAACTGCTGGCCGCATCCGGGGCTTGCTAAATATCGAAAAAAATAGCACCGGGGACTGGGACTTTGGATGGTCGGCGAAATACCATAATGACACCTGGACGGTTTGCGGAGAGAAGATGAACGCCGACCAGTTTGGGAATTACATAGCAGGTTTTCAAGGTGGGGCTTATGATCGGCACTATTTTAATCCGTTCCTTCCCTCTCCACCTTTTCTGCCTCCTGGATTCGCATCTAGTTCAGTTGGACTCGCTGGCCTTTACTTTCATATAACTGGTAAAACTAAGGCTACAGACGATAAATTCGATACGACTGGCGCCCCAGACGTCCTAGCTGGAATTCAGGCTGGGCTCTCCTTCAAACCGAACTCGTCTGGCTGTGGATGTTCCAAGTAGCACGAGGTTATTCACTGCATGCGAACCGCTTTTAGAATAATCGTCACCGTGGGCGTAATTTGCTTCCTGTCCACACTCTATACGCATATCATGCCCGAGTTACTCTGCATCATGTTGGCGTCTCTAAGTTTCGTGGGCCTGGCTCTTGCATTCCTAATTAGTGCCACTCTTGGTTTTACCAGATGGCGGAAATCTTCTGCTTGGTGGATGATGCCCGCGCTGATCTGCCTTGTGTTCTTGTTGAGCGCGTGGCTGAGTCCTCCCCTTGGAAGGTTGATAGCCGACCGGCAGTTCGAAAGACATTCGAGTGACTATCTTCAAGTCGTGGAAGAAGTACAGAGCGGATCCATTCCCTGCCCAGCAGAATGTGGTATCAGGCTCACTCCGATTGACGTTAAACGATTGCCTCCACGAATAAGGGCTGTCGTTGCTGCGCGGTGCAATAGTGGCGCAGCGGTTGTGGGATTCTTATTGGATACCGACGCACCTTTAGTCCACGAAGGCTATGTCTATCGAGGTTATGACGAGAGCCAGAATTGCATTACAGAGGACATGAAGCCAGAGAAGCGCTGGCCGTATGTCCGCAAGATTACTGGGAATTGGTATCGTTTTTCTGACCAGCCGGGACTATAAGGCGGGCGGCACAGACAATATACTCAAAGACGATTTTGGTGCCGCATATGCCGGTTTTGCGTGTGCGGGTTTAGAGTCAAATTTATGCAACAAGTAGCCACGCCGCAGCACTATAGTTTCTCGCCTCCAGCCTTCGAACTAACCCAAAGATCGTACTACCGCGCCAGATACTACGATCCCAACGCGGGAAGGTTCATCAACGAAGATCCAGCTAGATTAGAAGGTGGAATAAACTACTACGGGTATGTTGGGAACGCGCCGATCAAGGCGGGTGGCCCACACGTCGGTTTTACGTGTGGGGCTTTTGACTTTTCCACGTCTTTCCACAGCCTTATCAAATTAGTTAGCCCCCGCCCAACTCCTTAGAATCCTTCAACTTCCACCACTCTCGTTCGAATACCAACTCAGTAATCAAGAAAACTATTGACAATCGGTAACTATTCCTGCTACCATCCACTATGGTCGTCGCCAGTTCTCCACAGATCTCTCTTCCCCTTTACCCTGAGGAACGAAGGGTTTACCCTGTTCACGCTGCTTGCCCTGTTTACGCTGAGTCCCGAAGCGAGCGAACGAGAACGGCTCTCCGCTCACGGAGTTTGCACCGACCGGATCGGGGCGTTAAAATCCAGCTTCAGCCCCGTCCGGCCCTCCCCGCAAAATCCGTCCACATTCCTTCTTCCTCTCACCTCTGTGCACTCTGTGTCTCTGCGTTTAGCTCTCCGAATGTTGACGCTCGTGACGCCGAGTCAAGCATAAGTCCTTTATCTGCAACGCTTACAAAAAGCACCCGGGGGTGGGTGTCAGTCCCGATCGTTAATCCCATTTCTCAGTTCAACCGCCGTTTTATCTCTAACTCCCATAGAATCACATCTTTCGCATACCCCCACCCCTTAACCCCAATCGAATCATATTCTTGCAAAAAACTGGGGGAGGGGGTCCCCCTTACCCCAAGTCGGCGGCGAGGGACTTCATATCTGTGCGCAACACGCAGGAATCCGCGCAACTCCAATCTCCTCATGCGTTTACTTCATAACTTGCGGACACCCCGGGGTGGGGGCTCATTATTCACTTCCCGGCACTCCGACCCTACTGCGCCCCGAGATACTTCTGGAAAAACTGAGCCGTCGCCTTGTAGTTCGATACGAACGTCTTCCAAAGCAGGAAGTCGTGAATTTCGTCAGGAATGTAAATCACTTCCACCGGCACATTGCGTTCCCGCAATCGTTGCACCAGGTCCACCGTCTGGCTCTCCGGCACGTTTCGATCGTCGTCGCCCTGAATCAGCAGCACCGGCGATTTCCATTTGTCCACGGACGCATTTGGCGAAGACTCCCACGCGAGTTGCCTCGCTTCCTTCAAATCCGGCGCGGAAGTCGCATCCTCTTCCCAAGAGGGCAGGAAGAGCGACCAATCATGAACGCCGTGGTAATCGACGCCCGCCGCAAAAATATCGGAATTCCGCGCCAGCCCCATCGCCGTCAGAAATCCCCCGTACGATCCGCCCCAAAGTCCAATGCGGTGCGCATCAACGATCGGCAACTTCTGCAGGTAGTGCGCCCCCGCCAGCACATCGTTATATTCCGACGCGCCGCGCCAAACGCTATGCGGAGGAACGCGGAAGTCGTGGCCGTACATGACGCCCAACCGGTAGTTGACCGACAAAACCACGAATCCGAGGCTCGCCAAATACTGATTCTCGGCATAGGCACTGTGGTAGTAGTCCATGTAGTGAAACCCAAGAACCATCTGTCGTACCGGACCGCCATGCGTAAAAATCAAAGCCGGCCCCGGCTTGCTGCGCCCTTTCGGAACAAACAGTTGTCCGTGGATCGTGAATCCGTCCTCGCTCTTGAAAATCACTTGCTGCGGCACGACGAGTTGCGCACTCGGAAAATCCGCAGGCAGTGTATCCTTCGTGATCAGCTCGCGCCCCGGGGGCACAACGCGGTACACCAAAGCCGGCGTGATCGCCGTCGAGCCGAGGCAGAAAATGTTTTTGCCGTCCCCCGTTTCCACGGGACTCCAATCGATGGTTTCGCCTTTTGTCAGCAGCGTCTGAGGAGTGCCTCCAGCCGCATCGACGCGCCACAAGTGGCGCCGGTCGATGTCATCCTGATTCGAGGAAAAAAGCACGGTTCGCTTGTCGCTGCTGAGCGCAACATCTTCTACGTCAAATTCGCCGGGAGTGAGCGACGCAGCCGCGCCGCCCGTTGCTGCGATCGAGTACAAATGATTCCATCCATCCGCTTCAGAATCGAAAATCACTCGATTCCCTGCCGCGAAGCGAAGAGACTCCACCGCAAAAAGCGGCAGCGAATCGCGCGGCCCCTGTCCGCTGTTCCAAATCGCCCGCGCCGCATACGTCTTGGAATCTCCGATCCAAAGACTCCAGGGCTGCGCCCGTTCCGGAATCAGTGGACGCTTGCCTTCTATCCCGCCAATTTTCAAATATGCGATCGAATTTCCATCCGGTGACCACCGCGGCGCAAAATCTCGATCGGCGGAAGGCGCCACATAATGAATCGCCTCCAATTTCCCTGCCGCAACATCCGAGATTACGATGAACGCATGGTCCTTCCTGCTAACCGTAAAAGCAAGATGCTTACCGTCTGGCGACCATTGCGGCGATTCCACATCTCCGCGCAGCTCGGTAAGCTGCTTCGCTGTTTCGGCCCCGGATACCGGCACAATCCACAATTCGTGCTTCGCGGCCCACACCGCCCACTTTCCGTCCGGAGAAATTTCAATATCCTCGCATCCTTCCTGGGGGCATCCCATGGTCCCCAGCAAACGCGGCGTTCCATTTTCGATGTCCGCAGACCAGACCTGCTGCAGCGGCTGTTTTGGTTCGGCCGTTGGATTTGCCGAAAGGCCCTCACCGTTAGTCTCGGTTCCCTTCGCGTAAACAATTGTTCGCCCATCGGGAGTGAGTCTCAGCGACGCCAGCGGCTGCCCTGTGTCTCCCTCATAGTGCGTCACCTGCCGCGTCGCGAATGCTGGGCCTTCAGCGGTCCACACATTCTGGGCGCCCTTCTTGCTGAACACCCACGCGATGCGCGACCCGGACGCGGAGGCAGTGAGCTGCGACGGAAACGGCGCGCTCAGTATTTGTTCTATCGAAAAAGATTGTGCCCTCATGGAGGGCGAGAAAATCACCAGACCAGATAACACGAGCAAGCTCTCGGCTAAGAAACGGAAATGCCGTACTTTCTTTAGAAACACGGAAGTCCTCCCTCGATATCCCCAATCACTATTCACATCAATCGCTCAAAGCCGGAACGACATCTGTCGCCCTTTTGCAACATTTGTTGCAGCCAAACTGCGCACAATCTATTCAAGTCTCATATCCCCGTCAAGGGTAAGCTTTCAATCGCCAGAATTGATATTCCTGTAGTCTTGAAAGACAGAACCGCGCGTTGACGCTTCTGTGCACGGCGTCAAGGAAGCGAACAGCGCATTCTGGCGAGCACTCATCGTTCGCGGCAATGCAGAGGACTTCCGACTGGCCAGCAACAGATGTTTCAGAACGCTTCCGCTGGTCTGGGGAATCGAGGCAAGTACAACGAGGTTTTAGAGGAAGTTACGCGGCGAGCCTGTGTTCCGCCAGCAAATGCGGGGGCACTTTACGCAAATCCCAGACTAGCCCGTACCACGAGAGTATTTTCAGCATGTAATACGTAATATCAATCTCCCACCAGTAAAATCCCTGGCGCGCCGAAGCCATGAAGTGATGGTGGTTGTTGTGCCAGCCTTCGCCGAGGGTCAGCACTGCGAGCAGCCAATTGTTGCGGCTCGTATCGGTTGTCTCGTAGCGCCGCGTTCCGAAGAGGTGAGACAGCGAATTGATGGTGGACGTGTCGTGCCAGAGCAGCACTGTGCTCAGGCAAAAGCCCCAAACAAACAGCGGCCACCCACCGATCAAAACAATAACCGCCGCCAGAACGATGGGCGGCACCAGGTGATACTTGTTCAGCCAGCGCAATTCCGGATATTTCGCGAAGTCGCCGATGTACTCGAGCGGCGTAACATCGTATTTGTCGGTAATAAACCAGCCCACGTGCGCCCAAAGAAATCCGAAGAGCGTCGGCGAATGCATATCCAGATCCTGATCCGAGTGCCGATGGTGGTGCCGGTGATGCCCCGCCCACCACAGCACTCCCTTCTGCGCGGAGGTCATCGCCAGAAAAGCCATGACGAATTGAAACACCCTGCTGGTCTTATACGAGCGGTGCGCAAAATAGCGGTGATAGCCGGCGGTAACGAAAAACATCCGCACCGCGACAAGCGCCAGGCAAGCCGCAAGATACGACCAGCGAAAATGCACAAAAAATACGCCAAGCGCCAGGATGTGAATCACAACAAACGGGAAGGCCAAAATAAGGGAGATGCGGGAACCATTTGGCAAAGGTATGGACAAAGCGCGTGAGGCCATTGGGGGACTTCCTTCGCGTCCGGCGGACGCTTTTACAACTTTCATTGCAAGCGCGATACCCTGCCGGGATCACAAGGGCTGGCAGCATGGCTCACCTGTTCAGTCTGGGGCCGCGTTATGCTCCGGTCAAGGCGTACTGAAGGACAGGTAGAGTCTATGTGCAAAATTGCACATAGACTTGGGTGAAGCATTGCCAACCAGCAAGAGCCATTCCGCGAGAAGAACTCTTCTCCCAGATGTGCTATCGTCCGTTTGCAAGAAAATTTCGCGGTTTCGCGTATCCACTCCTATCCGGAGATCCCGTAGGGAGCAGAGGAAAAATGGCAGAGCGTCCCGTACTTGTTGGACTCGTACCCCAAGTCGTTGTACTCGATCCCGGTGATCAAATCTCCTGGATCTCTGACGCCGGCAATCTTCGCGTCGAATTCGACGTCAACCGCTGCCCGTTTTCTTCCAATATTTTCCAGGCCCCGGCAGGTATGCGCCTGCTCAGCGGGCCGCCGCGCGTCGGTCTTAAGGGCGCCACCTACAAGTATCGTGTTTGGCTCAACGACCAACTCGTTGGCCAAGGTGAAGTCATCCTCCGCGAGAAATAACACGCCAAGCAAAAGGCCCAGCAGCGCAAGCTGCCGGGCCTTTGAATAACCAAGCTGATTTGTAATAGCCTCCGGAAATTCAAGAAGGCTTCGCGACGCCAGGAAACATCGTTGGTCTTTTACTTGGGCTGCTTCGCGATGATCAGCGCTTTGATCTTGTCGTAGGTGGCCGCCGGAACGATCTTCTTGTTCAGCAGATCGGTCTTCATCTTGTACGGCCGCCCGTCGATGATTTTTTGCGAATACGCATCGCCAATCCCCGGCAACGTTTTCAGCTGATCTTTCGTCGCCGTGTTGATATCCAGCAAATCGCCCGCTTTGGGTGCGGCTTTCATCGCAGTGTTACTGTCGGGCGCGGCCGTACTTTGCGCATGGGAATAAGCGCCACTCACCCCCAAAATTAAAACCAGGGCCACCAAAATCATCCTGCTCAATCGTTTTGTCATTTCGAGCTCTCCTTTTTGTAACAACAAAACCGAATCCCTCTTCTTTCAATGTTGCGTCTAGCGTGATGCTCTTACTTCGCCGGTTTGTACCCTGCCTTTATGGCATCAGTCTCCAGCATGTATTTGCCGTGCTTGGTCTTTCCATACCAGCGCGTCCCCTGCTTATGGTAAACGCCGGTATCGGTATTGATCCACACGACGCCAGCGGCGTTCGCCGGGGGTGCCTGCGGCTTTGTCGTCACAGGGGCCTGCGCTGGAGCACTCGAAGTTCCTGAAGGAGCAGTAGAAGCCGCAGGAGTTGGTTTTGCGCCAGAAGCTGTATTCGAGGTAGCTGCAGAAGACTGTGCTTTGTCCGAAGTACTGGATTGCGGCGATTGCGCGATCAACACAACGGTGCTAACGAAAAACGTGGACCCGACGAGCAGGGCGAGAGCCAGAATCTTCGCATTGCGTTTCATCGTTATGCTTCTCACCGAAATGTGCGCTCACTGGAACGCAGGCCAGCTGGAATTCGGGCATGATGGCGAAGAAAACAGATGAAGTCAATATGGAAGAGGGCCAGATTAGCTGTCCAATTGGACAGCGGAACTTGATTCAAATGGATTGTCTGCCGATGCCAGACCGCGCGACAAAGCCTTCGTAATCAATCGCCAACGGCTGTGCTGCGTGCTACGTCCACCGATTCGGCTAGCCCGCGGCGAACCGGCCCAAGCACAAACGCCGGGACTTCACGTTCTGGAGCCAGCGAAAGATTGGTGGCTCTTCGGGGAAACTCAGTGCGAAGATCCAGCTTCATTCCTGCCTCACGAAGGAACTCAGCGGAAAAACCCATGTCTTCGGCGCGGTCGACGCCCCAGAACCAGAGTTTCTCCTCATGACGCTGCAGGAAGTCCAGAGACTCTTCGAGCTTCTTCATGGCGCGATCAAATGACGATGCAAGGAAAAACACCCCTAGATTCCAAGCATGGCGGGGGTAGAAGACCTGGATTCGAACGCAATATTTGCCGGCCTGATTTCTTTCCATGCTGCATCGATAGTCATTGCGGACTGAAGATGTGCGGGAAGGCGTCTTCTTCGTATTCATAGGATCCTGAGGTCTAGGCGCTGGGGAGCCATGGCTGAACGTGTTCCGATTTCGGCTGGCTTCCGGCCTAGTGGGTGTTTTCAAAAAGCGCGGAAAGGGGGCTGAAACCGGCTACTTTGGAGACACCATAGGCTACCGAGCTGCGGAGAGAAAGACAAGCTCGCTTCATCTATTTCTAAACTATTTATTATCAATTACTTAGACTAGCCTACGCTACCGAATCCCTTTAGCTTGTCGGGCATCAATTGCAACTTGCCCTCTTTTTTCAAGCGGTCTTCGAGGGCCGTCTGGAAGGCCTCAAATGCGATCGAGCGCTTATTTTGCAGCACAGCGTCGGTGATTTCTTTCTTTTGCTTCTCAAAATCCGCGGGGTTGGGCTCTTGTTTGTCCACGACTTCATAGACAAGCCAGTTCGCGCCGAGGTTGAGCGGCTGACCAAGGCTCCCAGCCTTCAATTGAAACGCGGCGGAAAGCTGTTTTCCGCTGGCGACATTGGGAATGGTGCCGGAACGAGCAAATTCCTCGCTGGTCTTGGCTTCCAGGCCCAGTGCTTTGGCTGCGGCGTCGAACTTTTCTCCTGCCTTCACGCGCTTGGCCAACTCATCCGCCTTGGTGCGGGCTTCGGCGGAGGCTTTTTCCTGCTTCAGTTCGGCAACGACGCTATCTTTTACCTCTTCGAGTGTCCCCTGGTGCGCGGGAAGGACCTGCTTAATGGAAAGAACGATGTACCCGCGATCCGTCTGCACCGGCAGGCTCAACTCGCCCTGTCGCAAGCGAAAGATGGAATCACTGACCTTGACCTGCGGCGAGTTCCCCA
>Ga0265354_1000103_pt1 | contig 14820 bp, 6 predicted proteins | sample NZE1metagenome_FD_189074 | JGI IMG/M metagenome (GOLD analysis project Ga0265354, IMG submission 189074) | Rhizosphere microbial communities from Maridalen valley, Oslo, Norway - NZE1 | ecosystem: Host-associated > Plants > Roots > Rhizosphere > Soil | place: Norway: Oslo | collected 2017-09-14 | reverse complement strand
AGCGGGTGCTCGTCGCGCATGACGTGGAGGACGCAGCCGTCCTGAATGTTGGTGCGAGCGCCGATGCGGATGTGGTGGACGTCGCCGCGAATCACTGTACAGGGCCAGACGCTGGAGTCTTCGCCGATGGCGACGTCGCCGATGATAACGGCGGCGGGGTCAATGTAGGCCGAGGCGGCGATTTGCGGGTGCTTGCCGCGGTAGGGGCGAATGTCGGGCTGGCGGCTCAGTTCTAGCGAGCCGCGCACGGGGTTTGCGCCGAGATTTTCACTGGACATTTTGGTTTGGCCTCCCCCTGTTTTTTGTAAGCGTTGCAGCTAAAAGACTTAAGCCCACTGGGACTGTCATCACGAGAACGCGGACTCGACTCGCCATTCGAGCGAAAGAACGGGTCTAAAGACCCGCCACTATAGGCCCTCTGACACAATCCCCAAACAAAAAATGCGGCAACCGGGTTGCCGCACTGCCGCCTTACAAGCCTGTGTCCAAGGCGGAGTATACCACGATCAGAGAATGCCGCAAGCGCTGGGTCCATGCCTCGACCTTAGGGCGCGATGAATCGCGCCCCTACAGATGCTTGGTCTTAGGGAGGCGTTGACGGAGGGCACGGCCCTTTGAAGCTCAGGGTAAACGTGCCGTGCCCCTATGGGAGAATCTCAATCGATGGTAACGGCCGGGCCACTGGAGGTGACGCTGACTTCGGCTAGGCGGGCGGTTACGGCGCGGGCCAGGGCGTAGAGGCTTTGGGTGCCGGGAGCGGATTCGCCGAGGCCGGCTACGGGTTTGCCGGTGTCGCCGCCGATGCGGATGCGCGGGTCGATTTCGATTTCGCCGAGGATGGGGACACCGTAGGCGATGGCGGTTTTGGCTCCTTCGCCGTGGCCGAAGATGTCGATGGGCTTATCGCAGTGGGGGCAGCGGAAGGTGCTCATGTTTTCGACTACGCCCAGGACTTCGACGTTGACCTGACGAAACATTTCGATGGCTTTGCGGACGTCGGCTAGGGCGACAGTGGAAGGCGTGGTGACGACGACCGCTCCTGTGACGGCGACCGTTTGGATAAGCGTGAGCTGGACGTCGCCGGTGCCGGGCGGGAGGTCGATGATGAGGTAGTCGAGCTCGCCCCACTCGACGCTGCGGAGAAATTGCGTGATGACGCTGTGCAGCATGGGACCGCGCCAGACCATCGGCTTGTCACCGGGATTGAGCAGGCCCATGGAAATCATTTTCATGCCCGCGACTTGGACAGGGATGATGCGTTTTTCGGCAGTGGCTTGGGGCTCTTGGAGCGTGCCTAGCATGATAGGGACATTGGGGCCGTAGACGTCGGCGTCCATGAGGCCGACTTTGTGGCCGAGATTTACGAGAGCGAGGGCGAGGTTGACGGCTACTGTTGTTTTGCCGACGCCGCCTTTGCCGCTGGCTACGGCCACTAGATTTTTTACGCCCGGGATGGGGTGGCGTTCGGGTTGCGGCATGGGTGCTGGGCCTGGCGGCATCGTTTATTCTCCAGAGAAAGAAAAAGCAGATTCCTCGCTGCGCTCGGAATGACAATTTTTTAATATTTTGCTTAAAACCTCAAACTTGTAGTAGCTCTCAATCTAAGACCACTCAACGGCCCGTAACCTAAAAGTATCGAAAAAGCTTCTGACCTAACACTACCAAAAACTATCAAAGACCTTCAGCCATCCCAAAAACTGTCATTCCGAGCGCAGCGAGGAATCTGCTTTTCTCGGATAGGGCGCGAACCATTCCGCGGCAAGGTCTTCCCATGTTGGATTGCGGGCCCCTATCAAGGCAATCTTTTTCGTGCGGGTGAAAGATTTGATCTGCTTTTCACGAGCAATGGCTGCCTTGACGTCGCGATACGTCTCGAAATAAACGAGGCGATAGACGCGGAATTGGGTTGTGAATCCAGGAAACGTGCCGTCTCTGTGCTGCTTAACTCGCTCGAGGAGTCTGCTGGTCATTCCCGTGTAGAGAGTTCGAGAACGATTAGCCAAAATGTATATGTAATACGTCCTCTCCATGCGCAAACCCGAAAAGCAGATTCCTCGCTACGCTCGGAATGACAAAATTCTAAAGATGGAGCTCATGCGCCGGTGCCGTGGCATTTTTTGTATTTTTTGCCGGAGCCGCAGGGGCAGGGGTCGTTGCGGCCTACTTTTGCTCCGGCGCGGACGGGCTTAGGGGCTTCGGCTTGCGCGGGGCCCGTTTGATATTGCAGATCTCTTTGCTGGCGCTCTTGCTTGCGCTCCATTTCGCGAGCGAAAGCGGGAAGGCGCTGAGGCGGCGGCTCGCTGGCGCGGGCTGCGGCGCTGGCGACGGCAGCTCCGGCGCGCTGGCGGATCGGCTGCTGGGCCGGGGGCGGCTGGTTAGGTGCTCCTGGCGCGCCCTGCGGAAACTGTCCTGGGCCGCCCTGGGGAGGCTGCTCGTTTTGCTGGACCTGGATGTGGAAAAGATAGCGGACTGTTTCGTTGTCGATGCGCGCCATCATGTCTTCGAACAGGACGAAGGCTTCTTTTTTGAACTCGACTAGCGGATCTTTCTGGCCGTAGCCGCGGAGACCTATGCCCTCTTTCAAGTGGTCGAGGGAGAGAAGGTGATCTTTCCACTGCGAGTCGACGACGTCGAGAATGATGCGGCGTTCGAGCCAGCGCATCAGGTCGGCGCTGAACTGCTTTTCTTTTTCCTCGTAACGCGTGGTGACGGCCTTGACGGTGGCGTCGGCGAGTTCGTCGTGGCTCAGTGTGGCGGGATCGGCGCCTGCAGCTTTAGCATCGACGCCAAACTGCGCGTTCACTTCCGCGAGGAACTGCGTGACATTCCACTGGTCGGGATGCTGCTCGCGCGGGCAGAATGTGTCGACCTGCTCACGCGCAACATCTTCCGCTACGCCGAGAACGTAATCGCGCTGGTCTTTTCCTTCGAGCGCAGAGCGGCGAATGGCGTAAATCGTTTCGCGCTGCTTGTTCATCACATCGTCGTATTCGAGCAGGTGTTTGCGGGCGTCGAAGTTTTGCGCTTCGACGGATTTTTGCGCGTTTTCAATACGACGGGAGATCAAGCCGGATTCAATGGGCACACCTTCGGTCATACCGAGGCGGAACATCAGAGCCTGCATGCGTTCGCCGCCGAAGATGCGCATGAGATCGTCTTCGAGCGAAAGAAAAAAGCGCGAAGACCCGGGGTCGCCCTGGCGGCCCGCGCGTCCGCGCAGCTGATTATCGATGCGGCGGGCTTCGTGGCGCTCGGTGCCGAGGATGTGCAGGCCGCCTAGAGCTACGACTTCGTCGTGTTCGGCTTTGCATTGCTGCGCAAACTCATCGTAGACGGGTTTCCACTGATCCGCGGGTACCTGGAAAATTTTGCCTTCGTGTTGAAAAAGAACCATGGTGACGGCGGGCTGCGCGTCCTTGCCAGCTTCGGCGGGAATTACGGCCGGCGCGGCGGCGTAAGGGATAGCCAATTTATTTTTCAAAAAATAATCGCGGGTCATCTGCTCGGGGTTGCCGCCGAGAAGAATGTCCGTGCCGCGGCCGGCCATGTTGGTGGCCACGGTGACGGCGCCTTTGCGTCCGGCTTGCGCGACGATGCCCGATTCGCGCTCATGCTGCTTGGCGTTGAGCACTTGATGCGGTACGCCGGCCCTCTTCAGGATTTCCGAGATGGCTTCGGACTTTTCAATGGAGATCGTTCCGACCAGTACCGGCTGGCCGCGCTCACTATAGTGGCGGATGCCGTTGGCGAACGAATTATCTTCCTGGAGGATGCCATTGACGACCGCTTCGAACTTCTCTTTTTCGGTGCGGTAAACGACGTCACGGTGTTCCGTGCGTATGAGCGTGCGGTTTGTGGGGATCGCTACGACATCGAGATTGTAGATCTTGCCAAACTCCGCAGCTTCCGTTTCCGCTGTGCCGGTCATTCCGGAAAGCTTTTTGTACATGCGGAAATAATTTTGAAAGGTGATGGTCGCGAGCGTCTGGTTTTCGCGCTCGATCTTGACGCCTTCCTTGGCTTCCACGGCTTGATGCAAGCCATCCGACCAGCGGCGGCCGGGCATTTGACGACCCGTAAATTCGTCGACGATGACGATCTCGCCGTCTTTATTCACATAGTCGACATCGATTTTGTACAAGGCGTGGGCGCGCAACGCCTGGTACACGTGGTGCATGATTTCGATGTTGGCGGGATCGGACATGTTGCTGAGGCTGAGCAGGCGTTCGCACTTGCTAAAGCCTTCTTCGGTGAGCGTCGCGGTGCGATGCTTTTCGTCGAGGGTGTAGTCAATGTCCTGGATGAGCTTCGGAATAATTTTGTCGATCTTGGCGTATTTGTCGGTGGATTCTTCGGAAGGACCGGAAATGATCAGGGGCGTGCGAGCTTCGTCGATAAGGATGGAGTCGACTTCGTCGACGATGGCGAATTGATGCCCACGCTGGACGCATTGCGCCAGGTCGTACTTCATGTTGTCGCGCAGATAGTCGAAACCGAATTCATTGTTTGTGCCGTAGGTGAGATCGGCTCCGTAGGCCGCTTTGCGCTGTTCGTCATCTAGATCGTGGACGATCACGCCGACGGAAAGGCCCAGAGCGCGATAGAGCGGGCTCATCCATTCAGCGTCGCGGCGCGCCAGATAGTCGTTCACGGTGACGACGTGCACGCCGCGTCCCGCCAGCGCGTTCAGTGCGGCCGGTAAAGTAGCTACGAGTGTTTTTCCTTCGCCCGTTTTCATTTCGGCGATTTTGCCGTCGTGGAGGACCATGCCGCCGATCAGCTGTACATCGAAATGGCGCATATTGAGGAAACGGCGTCCCGCCTCGCGCACCAGCGCGAAGGCAGGAACGATCATTGGATCAAGCACCTTCTTTAGAAGTTCTTTGTAGGTGGGCTCGCTGGGGTCGGCGTCCTTGAGCTGCTCGTGAACTTCAGCCTTGAGTGCGGCGAAGCGAAGTTTTAGATCGTCGTCGCTGAGCGCGCGTACTTCAGCTTCGCGCGCATTGATAGCAACAACGTGCGGCTGCAATTTTTTGATATCACGCTCGTGTTTGGTGCCGATAAATCGAGCGACAACTGTGTCAACTGCCTTGGCAACATCCATGAAGGGTTCGCCGTCTCCTAATGATGATCCGCGTACTTGAACGCACTGGCTGCCCCGCCGCAACCAGTACAAACATTCTATTCTATCTGTTTGGATGCGTCAGCGCCAAGAACGGCGACACGGCGGGAGAGGACTCTAGGACGGTACCAGGGTCTCGGCCGATGCGGGTCCGGGCTGGCTCTTTGTATTCTTGCCAGAGGTGCCCGAGGAAGGTTGCGAATGGTTATCGGCGAGCAAGCGGCGATATTTGCTGCGCTCTTCGAGACTCATATCGACGATTTCAAAAGCCATGTCCTGGGCGCGATAATCCCGCATCAGTGCCGTGGCAAGCACGTTGCGAAGCCCGAGCTGCAGCTTGAGCTGCACATGTGTCCCGGGAGGGAGATGCCGGCTGATACTGGCAAACCCGCCTGAGAGGCTGGCCGTCTTAATTTCGAGGCGGCAATTCTCTTTGAGGTTTGTGCTTACGGCGGTCACCGGCTTGTGCAGGCGTACACGCGTGTGGCGGCGCTGTCGGACAAATTTTGAGTTAGGGATAACGTCGAGCGGCGCGAGGGCCAAGTCTTCCCGGTCGATACCACTCTTGGCCACGAAATCGCGCGCCCACTCGGGATCAAGCCCCATGAGTGCTTGCAGCGCAGCAATGCGCAGCTCCTGGGGATGAATCCACCCAAACATTTTCTTCGCCTCGACGACGCGCTTGAGCGTGATCGTGGATTCCGGCGCGTGAATGCGGCCAAGCGCTTCGATGGCTTTCACCTGCAGATAGGGCCCGCCGCCTGTGGGCATGTCGCCATCGACGATGGTGAGTAAACGGCCAAGAGCTTCGCGATCCGAGGTCACGCCAATTTCATCGATGACCAGGGGCATAATCAACGGATCGACGTGATCCAGTAATTCAAGAAGAATCCGGCAGCGTCCAGGAGCGCCGCTCGCGGATATCTGGCGCACGATGCGGTCCTGCGACGTTCGTGGAAAATCTTTCATTCGCGTCGGCAAGAATACTTCCACTGCTTCGGGATCCAGCTTGCTCAAGAGCCCGGCCATTTCGACTGCTTCGGTGATTGGCCCGCCTCGCACAGTGCTGCGCAGGTATTGCAATCCTTCTTCGCCTAGATCAGAGGCCAAGTTGGAGATGTGTTCGGCATCTTCTCGCAGACTGCAGCGATTGAAGCGCATGGAAAGCTGCTCCATGGCCGTTTGCGGAAGCATTTTCAAAACGTTGGTTAGGCCCGCGACTGCTTGGCGCGCCCGCAAAGCTTCGTCGACAAATTCAGGAACGCGTTCTTCGATGCCCATTTTCGGGCGCAAGGTGCGTCCGATGCCGGGCCGCTGCGCTTCAACACCGGAAATCAAATCCAGGGCCTGCTCCATCACCGGGAAACACCGGCTGGTGGCGGCTTCCTGACTGAGCCGAACGAATGCGGCACTCACGAGCGTCTGCAAATCGGTGTCTTGCTCGACGTTCAAGCGCAAGCCCAAATGACGGAGTGCTTCACCGAGGAGCTTGGGATCGGCCTTGGCATAAAGCTCGGCCATCTCGGACAGGCCCATCGCGGTTTTCTTCCGCGCATCTGGCTCTTCGCTGTCGGCGCAGGATGCGTAGTTCTGCAGGATGCTGATGGCTTGCGCGACGTCTCCGGTCTCGATCAAATGAGCCACGTAGGACTGTACGTTTTTCGGCGGGATGCACCACGCGTCGGTCGAAAGAAGTACGGCCTGTTTGCCACTTTCCGGAACGGCTGCCCAAAATTGCCGGTCGAGAATTTCGCGGTGGGACTCGACCATGAGGCCCGCGTCGGTCATCTTGTCTTCGTGCGCGCCGAGGATCTTTCGAAGGTTTTCGATCTCCGCGTTCATGCGGTCGAGCATCTGCCGCACGGCGTTGACTTTGACCTCGCCGCTTTCAAAACGTTCGAGCGCAAAGCGAATCGCGAGATGTTCGGCTAGTTTTACGAGGACGGATTCATCCGGCTGACCCTCCGGCGCTTGCGCTGCAAGACCGGCAATCGCGCGCTTCAAAGTGTCTTGCGCAGTGCCCGGCAATTGATTCATCTGCTGCTGGAATTCTCCAGCCGCCGCTGCGCCGCCCTGGCCTGCTCCGACGTTGCCGAAGCTGGTCAGCGCTCCCAAGATTCCATAGATCTCGTCTTCGCTCGGTCCGGCACTCTTGCCTGTTCCGTGCCACGGCCCGCCGCCGGTGCCATTACCCGCACCGCTACCTGCGCCTCCCGGCCCAGCCCCTAGAAGGGCACCGGTGACGCCTTGAATCTGGCCGGCGACTCCCGTTCCGCCGACCCCGCTCGCATATGGTCCACCCGGAAGACTGCCGCCTCCACCGATACCCGTTCCTGCAACACCCGAGCCTGCAATTCCGGAGCCTCCGACACCCGATCCCCCGATGCCCGGACCTCCGATTCCTGAGCCTCCACCGCCAGGACCTTCTACACCTGAACCCCCAATTCCTGAGCCCCCAACCCCTGATCCTCCGGCGCCTGGACCGCCTGCTCCATCAGCGTTTCCGCCGATTCCTCCGCTACCGTCGCCAGCACCAGAGTAGTAGCTACCACCGGAGCCTGAACCGCCCGGTCCGGTACCTGAGCCAGCCGTTCCGCCTCCCCTCGAGCCTTGCGCCGCGGCAATCAACTCCAGCAATTTCTGCGGATCATTGAGCCATTTTCTAAATTCGTCCTGGTCTCCGCCGAGGGAAGCTGCCGCGAGTTGCGCAGCAACGCTGGCATCTTTCAAGCGCGAGTCCGTTGCGACAAAGCAGATCTCATTCAGCCTTATGCCCTTGGCGCCGGCAAGCGCGGCTTTCAGCTGGATGGCGAGTTCGGTGGGCTTCGCTTTGCCCGTTGGAAACGCCCGGGCGAAGCTGCAGATTTCTTCCTGCGTCACTGAGGGGAAAAACTGAATGCTGGCTAGTCCTGCGGCGGAAAGCAGCTGAGCGAACTGTTTTTCGGCGGGAGCGCCCTCGAGAGGAACGCCGTCGAGGAGCAACTGAGAACCGGTCGCGCCCAACATCAAGCCTGCATCCGTGCCCATCGGGATGGCGGCATGCAGCTCGCGCCAGGCGATGTCCAGCTGTTCGATGGTACGGCTGTGCTCGAAACCGTACAAACGGGCAAACTTCAGGAGAATGTTCAAGCTTCTTACGAAGGCCCGCCCTGAAGTCGACTTGGTATCCGCTATCATTCGCCGCGATGCCCGTCCTTTAATAGGACTTCCTGTCTAGTACCGTAGGGTTATGGCTCGTCAGCGGCAATGGTACAGAGGTCCTATGTGTCGCTGATGTCAAGCCACCAGGAGGACGGGTGCGGGACCTGCTCGCCCGGACGGGTTGAGTCCACGCGAGTACAGGTGAGAGGGAGAGGGGTTGCGCGCTATCGCACGCCGTCAAATCTTTGCACTGACTATGCTGACTATTTGTTGAGCGCTACGCGGCCGCGACGTTTGCTGCGATTGGTTACGGCCGAAACTTGCGGCAGACCGCCGAGCTCCATCAACACCTTGCGCAGCCTCGAGCGATCTTCCATGTCCATGTCCACAAATTCGAACGCCATGGCCTGCGGACGAGCGCCGCGCACAATGGCTTGCGCTTTGATGTTACGCACGCCGTGAGAAAGCTTGAGAGAAAGAAGCGAACCCGGCGCCAGATGGCGTTGACCTGCGCCGATTCCGCCCCCCAGGTTCAGTTCCGGAATCGACAGGCGGAAATTTTCGCGCAAGTTGGTGGAGACGGCGATCAGATTTTTCGAAAGTTTCAGCCGCGCGTAGCGCCGTTGACGCATCGCGGAAGAGTTGGGCTCGGGATCGGTGGGTTCGAGCGTCAAATCCTTGCGCTCGAGTCCGCTGGAGTTGAGCTTTTCCAGCGCCATGGTGGGATCGATGCGCATTAACGATTGAACCGCCGCGATTCGCAATTCTGCGGGGTAAACCCAGCGCCACACCTGCCGCGCTTCGAGAATATGCTGCAGCGTGGGGCTGGCAGCCGAGGCGCGCAAACGCCCAAGCGCTTCGAGAGCTTTTAGTCTGTGGAACGGAGGTGTGTGATCGTTCTGCGCCAGCTCCACAAGCTTGGGAATGCATTCGTGCTGGCCGCTCATGCCCATTTCGTCAATTGCCAACGGCCGGATCAGGGCGTCGAGCGAATCGTAGAGCGAGACAAGAAGTCTGGCGCGCTGTTCGGGCGGGGCAGAGGAAAGTTGGCGTACCGCGCGATCATGGGAAGAGCGCGGCCATTGGCTCAGCCGCACGGGAAGAATTTTATCGACTGCATCTGGAGCGAAATGGCTCAGCAAGCCGATCGTCTCGGCAGCTTCATTGGCGGGCGCCGTTTGCAGAATCTCCAAGAGACGTTGGGTGGAATCTTCGCCCAGGCCACGCACAATTTGGCTGAGCACTTCGCAATCTTCGCGGAACCCGCAATGTCCGAAGCGATTGGTAACGTAGTGCAGCGTAGCCTTGGGCATTAAGCCCAGAATTTCGGTCATGCCGTCGGCAATGTGACCGCCACGTAACGCTTCTTCGATGAATTCCGGCAGGCGTTCCTCGGCGCCGATGCGCGGACGGAGACTCTGTGTTGATCCGGGCCGCTGCTGCTCGATGTTATCGAGCGAAGAGAGCGCTTGCTGCATCGCGGGATAGCAACGCTTTGAAGCGGCTTCCTGGCTCATGCGAACGAAGGCCGCGCTAATCAGAGTTTGCAGCTCCGGCTCCCGTTCGACCGCCAGCTGATTTCCCAGACGCCGGATCGACTCCATCAACGCGCTGCCGTCGCCGCTGCCATACAGCTCAGCCAAATCAGAAAGCCCGATCGCCGTGGTGCGCCGCGCTTCCGGCGCTTCTAACGCGATGCACGCTGCGTACTTCATCAAAATTTCGTTTACGGTTTTCAATTCACCGCGGCGGAGCATATCTTCCAGGAAAGCACGTACGTTTCGCGGCGGAACGCACCACGCTTCATCCGACGTGAGTACTTCTTTTTTGTTTTCTTCGGGAACCTGTTCCCAGAACTCTTGATCGAGCAGCTCGGTATACGTCTGCACCGAAAGGCCCGCCTGGGCCATCATTTCTTCTTGCGAACCGAGAATTTTGCGCAGCGCTTCGATCTCCGAATTCATGCGGTCCAGCAGCTGCTTTACGGCGTTCACGCGCAGCTCGCCGCGTTCGTAGCTATCCAGCGCAAAGCGAATCGCCACGTGCTCCGCGAGCTTCAGCAACATTGGCTTGTCGGCTTTTTCAGAGGGGGCCTGCGCCGCCAACCCAGCCAGCGCCTGCTGCAGCGTGAATTGCGCGCGCACGGGCATTGCGCTTAAGCGCGACTGAAACGTCGGAACATCCATTTTTGCTTCGGGATCTTTGCGGGATTTCCCGAGCTGAGCGAAAAGCCCGAGCATCGCGCGGACGTCTTCTTCCGCTACGTTAAATCCAGCGCCGCCGCCTGCGCCAGGTCCACCGCCTGCGCCGCTGGTCACGGGGCCGCCACTGCCGAGAGCACTGCCGCGAAGCAATGCCGAAGCAGTCAGCCACTTGCCAGGTGCTGCTTCTCCTCCGCCACCACCGGCTCCGCCGCCCACACCTGCTCCGCCACCGGATCCGCCACTGCCAACTCCTGCGCCTCCAGAGCCGCCACCCGAACCGGAGCCTCCGCTACCGCCGCCACCAATTCCCGTCCCGCCGCCGCCAATGCCAACTCCACCGCCTCCACCAAGTCCTCCACCGGAGCCACCACTACCGCCAGCACCCCCACCAGACCCGGAACCACCTGAGCCCGTGCCCCCGCCGGAGCCTGGGCCTGCGCCCGGACCACTGCCTGGGCCACTTCCCGGCCCTCCGCCCGTAGCGTTACCAGTGCCTAATCCACCGCCGGAGCTTCCTGAGCCTCCGCTGCCTTCCCAAAGACTGCTGCCAACTTGGCCGGATGATCCCGACCCTCCACCGCCGCCGGTGCCGAAGCCGCCAGCGCCCGTACCACCGCCACCGGGCACACCACTCGAGCCGCCTCCACCTGGACCGAATCCTGGGCCTGTTCCCCCGCCCCCGCCACCGCCACCTCCGCCGCCACGCGAGCTTTCCGCGGCAAGAATCATCTGCAGGAGTTTGTTGGGATCTTCAAAGAAATCTTTAAACTTGTCGCCCTGGGCGCCGAGAGCCTTCGCTGTAAGTTGCGCGGCCATCTTGATCCCCGCCACGGAAGAATCTTCAGCGACGTAGCGGATCTCGTTGACCTTGATGCTCGTTTCGCCGGCGAGCGCAGACTTCAATTGTTCTGCGAGAGAGGACGGTTTGGCGTTGCCGCTTGGAAAACCGCGTACGAAGCGGGCAAATTGCGGTTGCGTCAAATTGGGAGAGAAGTGAATGCTGGCAATACCGGAACCTGTCAGCAATTGCGCAAAACTTTTTTCACCAGCGGATGCGCCGAGTGGCACACCGTCGAGCAAAATCTGATTCCCCGAGGCTCCCAGCAATAAACCGCTTCCGACGCTCTCATCGAGCGCACTTCGGAGTTCTTTCCACGCAGTTTCAAACTGCGCCGCGGTCCGCACGTGGCCAAATTCATAGAGGCGTGCGAACTTCAGTAAGATGTTCAGGCTGCGGACAAAAGCCCGCGCGCCCCCGCGTGATTCGGGACTCATACTATTCGGCGAGGAAGCCGGTTCTCCCCCATGCTTCCTACTAGACTAGAGGCCTCGCGAGCTACAGACAAGTCTCTCGACATTTATTGTAACCTTCTCAATAACACACTGTTGTCAAGAAGGGCACGAACTTGGACGCTTCGCATACGTGGTACGGTTGCGTCATGACCCATTTCCGGACTACCCTGTGTTGCTTGGTATTGTGTATGGCTCTACAATAACCGGGCAATGCATCTTTAGCCCTGCTGCCACCGAAGGCGCCCTGGTGCTGAGTGCACTTTCGGCAAAAGATAAAAGCACGACAAATTCTATGTCGGACCAGTCCCCACCTGACCGCTACAAAGCTGAAATGCCGCAGATTCCCGGCATTGCAGCGCCGAGCTCGAGCCGCAGCCCGTTGAACAATCCTACAGTGCGGATGGTCGGTGTACTTCTTACCGTATTGCTGGTGGTTTTTTTTGGCGGGCGATGGATTCTGCGCCCGCGTCATGTCGAAGCTCCTCCGGCGGAACCTCCTCCTCAAATTGAAGTTCCCTCTCCCGCTCCTGATCCGAATGCGGCACTCCCGCATGCTACGCAGCAGGATCCAGGCATCGCCACCATCACGGAGATGGCCCAGACTTGGTCCTCCAAACAGTTCTTCATTCGCAACGGATTGACGGGCGAAAACGTCCCAGGTCTTCTCATTCGTTTGCCTGGAAGCTCTGCTTCGCAAGCGAACGGTTACTGGGCATTCTCAATGAATGCTCCGTACGGGAATTGCCAGCTCGAGTACATCACCGACCTCGCTAAACTGAAGAGCGAATATGACTTCAACGCCGCGAAGCATCCTATGGTTGGCAACCCTTGCAATCGCACGCTTTACGATCCCACGAAAATGACGAATCTGCCCGGCAACGTCTGGGTGCGCGGCGCTATCGCGCAAGGCTCGGACTTGCGTCCACCGCTCGGCATTGAACTGAAAGTTCAGGGAAAAGCGATTCAGGCCGTTCGAATGGAGTAGTGCACCGGAACTTGCTCCGAATTTCTTCTCTGTTATTTCTTCCACTGATCTTATTTCTTTATCCCGCTTGACAAGCTATGCCTCCGCCAGATAAAGGTCTTCTCCACAATGGAGAAAACATCGATGGCTAACTATTTCGGAACTACCCGCAGGCGCTTTCTGCAGAGTGCTGCCGCGGCTTCTTCCCTGGCGCTTTTGCCAGAAGGGAAGGCGTCCGCGGAAACATTTCAGGACGCTCCCAAGGCTGACTTTTCGAGTTTGAAACCATTTGGCGATCGCCTCAAACCCATCACGCCGGACGAATTTCGTGCCCGCATGACCCACGCTCAACAACTCATGTCTGAGCTGAAGCCTGGTTTTGACGCACTCTTTTTTGCTCCCGGAACTTCGCTCTACTACTTCACAGGTATTCACTGGGGCTTGAGTGAGCGCCTCGTCGGCCTAGTACTGCCTCGCGTGGGAAAACCTGTTCTTGTTTGCCCCGGCTTTGAAGAAGGGCGCTTGCGCGAACAGCTACGCTTCCCGATCGAGATCCGAGTGTGGCAGGAAGATGAAAGCCCCACGAAGCTAGCGGCCACAGCTTTGGCCGATCAAGGTGTTCGCACCGGGCGGCTCGGCGTCGAAGAAACAGTTTACTTCACGTATTCCGATCACTTGCGCGCAGCTGCGCCGGGATTTGAATATGTGTCTGCCAACCCTGTCACGATTGCCTGCCGCGCGCGAAAAACTCCGCATGAACTCGAATTGATGCGTCTCGCTTGCGAAGCTACATTCGACGTCTATAAAACTGTTTTTGCCGCTATTCGAGAAGGGATGTCGCAGGAGGATATCGCCCATCTTGTAGAAGCAGGTTTTTCTAAGATGGGACTGCGCGGCGGCGCGCTCGTACTTCTTGGGGCTTCGGCCGCTCTTCCCCACGGCACCAAGCAACCGCAAAAACTTAAAGAGGGCGATGTCATATTGATTGATGGCGGCTGCGCCGTCGATGGTTACGCCTCGGACGTCACGCGGATGGGAATCCTTGGTAAACCTTCGGAGAAAATTGCTAAAGCTTACGAGCTCACGCGAAAAGCCCAGGATGCTGCATTGGACGCAGCGCGTGCCGGACGTCTTTCCGGCACTGTCGATGACGCGGCGCGCGCGGTCATCGTCAACGGCGGTTACGGACCTGGATACAAATTCTTCACGCATCGACTCGGCCACGGCATCGGCCTCGACGGGCACGAGCATCCTTATCTCGTCAAAGGCAGCACGACGAATCTCGAACCTGGCATGACTTTTTCCAATGAGCCGGGCATCTACGTTGTCGGCGAGTTTGGAATTCGTTGTGAAGACGACATGGTCATCATGGCTGACGGCCCAGCGCAGCTCTTGACGCCAAACTTCCAGGTCTCGCTCGAAAAACCGATGGGCTGATTTCACGCGCGCCGAAGCGCGTCGCAAAACTCCACGATTCTTTGCTCCGCCCAGAATCGCTCCGCTCCGGCGTGACTTGAAATGAAGCCGCAGTGCCCGCCGTGCTCCGTCGTGACGAACTGTATCGCGGTGTTCTGACCTGGATTTGCGCGTAGAAATAATTCGTAGGGCACGAACGGATCGTCCTGGGCCGTAATCATCAGCATCGGCACGCGCACCTGCGCAATGACTTTCTTCGATCCTACAGCATCGTAATAATCCTGCGCGTCTCGATAGCCGAATTGCGGCGCGGTAATCTTGTCGTCGAACTCTCGCACCGATCGCACCGGCCCGATTCCATTCAACGCGTAACGCTGAGGGAACAACTTGGCTTTGCGCGCGTAGCGTGCCATCAGCCCTTTTACAAAATGTCGCTGGTAGAAAAAATTGTCGCGCCGCTCGAGGGCATCAGCGCACGCTCCGAGATCCATCGCCGGGCAAACTACGCACACACCGCGCAGCGCTTTCGGCGCGACGTCTCCATACTCGCCCGCCATTTTCGTCACCAGATTGCCGCCCATCGAGTATCCGGCGAAGAAAATCTGTTCGAATCCATCTCCGTTTGAAAGCTCTTCCAACACCGCGCGGTAATCCCCGCTCATTCCCGAGTTATACAACGT
>Ga0265354_1000101_pt1 | contig 14876 bp, 12 predicted proteins | sample NZE1metagenome_FD_189074 | JGI IMG/M metagenome (GOLD analysis project Ga0265354, IMG submission 189074) | Rhizosphere microbial communities from Maridalen valley, Oslo, Norway - NZE1 | ecosystem: Host-associated > Plants > Roots > Rhizosphere > Soil | place: Norway: Oslo | collected 2017-09-14 | reverse complement strand
ACCGGCGACATCGTGCAAGTCACCGTCACCGCACGCAAGCTGCAGTAGCATCGAATTTCACGGATCACTTGCCCGGCGGTGGTCTGGGGGGCAAAGTGGATCAACTCAAACATCACTGGTTGCTTAAGTCCGCCAAGAAGATACTGTCTCTATTTTCCGCAAAAGAGGTAAAGACCCCCTTGTCGTTCTTTGTTCGCTTGTTAGGAGCCATTGTTACGCTGGCGACGCTGGGTGTTTTTCTGCTGCCACCTCAGGAAAGACCTGAGCTGCTCATTGGAGCTGGAGCTCTTCTGTTTAGCCTGGCGATGATTGTAGGTGTGATTACTTGGTCCAGACCGAAAAACTTGGTCTATGGACAAACGGGGTATCGGGCATCTCCGAGGCAACCGATGCTTTCCTCGTCTCGCGTAGTTCGTAGCAAGGGTAAGTCCGCTGCGTGAGGCTTCATAATTGCTTTTGCAATTTTAAGAGTCATTCTCAGAATGCTCCGCGCGAGCGGAATCCCAAACTTATCGTAAGGGCAATGGAATGATACGATTAAAAATCGCGCTGTACCCATCCACATGGCTAGGCCGCAAGCGCGCTACAACGATGACGTTTCTGTGGGCATTGCTGGCGCTCGTGCTCCATGTCGTCCCAGGGGCAGTCGCGCCAGTGCATGCGCAAGGCACGCGCAAGGACGACATCGTTTTCAACTCGCGCGGCATTCCGCTGGCGGGCGCCACCGTGCGCGTCTGCACCATGCCTGCATCCGGCCAGCCTTGTACGCCGCTAGCTCTGATCTACTCCGACTCGGGCCTGACCCAAGCGCTCGCCAATCCCACGACCACCGATGGCATGGGCAACTATTTCTTCTACGCCGCGCCAGGCCAATACGAGATCGAAATCTCCGGCCCGAGTATCACCACTAAACAGCTACCCAATGTCATTCTGCCGAACGATCCCTCTTCTCCGACGTTTAGCGGAGCCGTCAGCGCCTTCTCACTAAGCCTCGGCGGAAATCTCACGGTCTCTGGCAATACCACGGTGGTTGGTTCGCTCGCCAGCGGCACGTTGACTCTGAATAACCAAAGCACTCCTCCAGGCGCAGCCGGCACCGGCACAGTAAATCTCTACACCAAGACCGCTGACATGCGGCTCTACTACAAAGATCAAACCGGCACAGAGATCGGTCCACTTGGCCCCGGCACCGGCGCGCAAACCAATGTCCAGAACACTTTCACGGCTCCGCAGAACATAGCCGCGGATTTCCACACCAAGGGGCCGAACCCTTGGTTCGATATTGCGCTCTTTGGCGCGTATACAAGCGGCACCACGCCGCCGACGATCACCTGTAATACCGCAGCCAGCAGCAATCAGCTGACTTGTTCCGGCGGCGTCAGCGATTTTCTCATTGACCACGGTGTCGCCATTCCGACAGCGGGTGTGGCGCCGACCATGCTCGCTCCCGGCGCACCCTTTCCCATTTCAAGCATCAGCGTAGCGAGCAACGTGGCGAGCGTGACGCTGGCGAATAACGCCAGCTTTGCCCCAGGCTCCAATGTGGTCATTGCCGGCTCCAGCGACGCCGCCTTCAACGGCACATTCCCCGTGGTGAACCTGGTGAATTCGCTCAACTTTACCTTTAACGTCACGCACGCTAACTGTTCCCCTTGCACGATCGGAGGAAGCGCCACAACCATCGCGCCAACGCCCAGCGCCGTCACACCTCAGGGAGTCTTGAACGGCACAACGACATGGAACTACAAGGTGGTGACATTCGGCTTCCACGGAGAGCTGAGTCCCGCAAGCTCCGCGTTTACTACCACCACCGGTGCGGCCACGCTGGGCTTGAACAGCGCCACCATCGCAACGAACGGCTGTGTCGAGAGCAGCGGGATCGTCACCTTCACGACCACCGCTGCCCACAATTTCCAGAGCGGAGTGCCAGTCAACATCCCACGAGGGAGCACCGGCACTGCCAACGTCGAGGGATCCTGGACCATTGCGTCGACACCCAGCTCCACAACATTCACCGTGGATATTGTCACGCTTCCGAACGGAACATATTGCCCGGCCGGTGGCACCGCACAAGTCGTTGCAAAGAACCTGGTGCAGTGGACGATGCAGCCTTACGTGGTGATGGGCTACTACATTTATCGAGCCCAAGGCGCAGGCGCGTATTCGCTCGTGGGCGTCAGCCAGGGCATGGACAGCGCGTTCATCGATTGGGGGTTTCCAGCGCCCGCGAAACCCGCCTACGTTCCAGCGACACCACCAAGCAGCCCCACCAATGGCATCCTGGCAACAACCATAACGAATATCTCTGGAAACACGATCACGCTGGCGAGCAACGCGGTGGCGTCAGTGTCTTCCGCGACAGTATTTCACGACAACGCGCCGAACTTCTTGGCCGTGTGCGCTTCGACGCCGATGGGGACCACTGGCGGCACCATTTTTGTTCCCTCGTCCAATCCGCAGGGCGCACTGTACGTGCTGAACTCGCCGCTAAACCTGGCGCAGGGCTGCCCGCAAAACATCAATATCCTGCTAGGCGCGCAGCTAGAGATCAACTATCCGATCATCCCCGGCTCAGGGAATATGATTCAGGGCACCAGCCAGGGGGCCGGTGGCAATGGTGCCGATCCGTCGTTTGGCAAATACGTGACGACTCGCCTCCTGGGATCTGCATATCCCTTTTTCTTAATGGAGCCGGGGTCGAGCATTGATGTGACTTATCAAAACCTGAATGCCGAGTGCAGCTGGCCCTACCAAAGTTGTTTCGTCCAGGACCAGGACAACACCGGAAACAACGTCGTGACGATTACCTACGACAACGTTTTTATGAATGGTGGAAACTACGCCCAGCCGTTCAAAATGGGCGGGGGATTCGGATTCATCTTTCGCTACGGGGGAATCGGCACCGCGGCGCTTGGTTGGGGCATCCCGCCATCGCTCTGGGACGTTGTGGATATGGGCTTTGGCGTCTACAACCAGCAACTCGCAGGCATTCTGGAGTTCGACTATACAGTGATGGGCGGCGGCGAATGGCTCTTTGACACTGCTGGCGAAACCGGGCTTCTCGGCGGCGTTGGTAATGCTACGTTCTACCAAATTTTGAATGAAAGCAGCTATTACCCTTCGCTCCGCTTCAATACCAGCCTCAACACCATCAACGCGATTCGTATCGAGCGCATGAGCTATGCCGATCCGGTGGGCGGCCTCTCGACTCCCATGGTGGATTTGACGAATGCGCCGTCACTCAGCAACTTGAGAGTGATCGAGCCGTTCTGCGCCACAGGTACCCAAGCCTTTTTCTCCGGAGCGCCCCCAGGCGGCATTCAGTTCGTCTCCGGTTCTTCCGGTTGTGCGACGGGATTGCCTTCCACTTCCGCGGTGATCAATACCGGGTTACTTGGAGCCAGCACGGTGCAAACCTTTTCAAACGTACCGGTGGCCGTCCTCGGTACTGGGCAGTTTTACTTTCCGATGGCAGCGCCGTCTCCGCCCGCTTCCGCGGTAGTAAGCAGCGGCGGCTCAGTCCCGGTTGGGGTGCACACTTACGCGATCACGGCTCTTGATGTAAATGGAAAAGAGTCAACCCTGGGAACCTCGATCTCCGCGACGACGACCACTGGAAATCAAACGGTAACTCTAACGCCCCCTGCCTTGCCCGCTGGAGCGATCGGCTACAAACCATATCGTGACGGCTTGTTGGATAACGTGACTCCATGCAGCACTGCTTACATCTCGGGAGCGGTTCCTTATGTGGACACTTTCGTATCCGAGTGCAACAACCCTCCGCCCTCCGTCAACTCCGCTGTCTCCTCTTCGTTGAACTCCAGCGGCATCAGCACCTATCAGCTCAAAATGGCGAATAATTTTTCAGACGTCATTGCGCCCGCTCCTCTAACTGCAAGCCGCACCCAGACGCTTCCCGATGTCACGGGTATCGTGCCGGTCTCGAGTTATCTGAACAGCGCTTATGACAACGCCACGCGAGCGAATGGCGCGATCGGCTCCAACTGGAGCGTCGAGCAAAACGGTCTCAACGTCGCCTCGAATCAAATTCAGGGAACAACGACATCCGTCAACGCCGCTTTCTGGAATGCCGGTTCCTTCTCCGCTTCGCAATTCGCTCAAGCCACCATCACTGCGCTAAATGGCACGACGGACTTTCCTGGCGTTAGCGTGCTGGCGAGTGGAACGGGCGCTAGTTCGACTTACTATGACTGCCTGGAGAACTCCACCAACATCTACATCCAGCGCGTGGTGAATACCACGGCCACAAACCTGACCAGCACAGCTTCTACCGGAGCAGTAGGAGATCTTCTCCGGCTGGAAGTGGCTCCCGGCGGCGCGCTTACATGCTACAAAAACGGTGCGGTGGCATTGACGTTCACCGATACGCAAATTACTTCCGGCGCACCGGGACTGAGTATCTCCGGCAACGTGTCCACGGTGAAAAATTGGTCTGGCGGCAATTTGCATCCACTGGCACATCTCGACGTCGAACAGGATTGGACGAAGACGCAGCATCTGCTGGCGAATGGCGGCGCGTGCACTATGAGCGCGGGCACAAGCTGCACGGTAACTTTAAGCGAGCAGCCGGCCGCGCCGGGTCTCACGCACTGTCTCGCGCAGGTGCAAGGCTCGACGCCGATCGCGGCCGCCTGTAGCATCTCTGGAACCACGGCTACGATAACCGCCGCGAGCTCCAACTCGGCGACCTGGGCAGTCTTCATCTTCTAGTGAAATAAATTTTTCAAGCACATCTCAATCTCTCGAAAGGCAATTCCATGGCTACGGCAACGGAAAACAGTACGGCTTCGCTCGTCAATATCTCGATGGAAAAATGGCCACCGCGGCATCGCACGTACTTCGGCTCGCTGCAGATTATCTCGCCTGGAGAAGGCGAAGCGTTCGCGATTACTCCGATTCACGGCTGCAATGGCTCAATGGACATGGGCGACAGACGCATGGTGGACTACCGCGTCACGGCCCGCGAAGTGGCGGAAGACATCGCGCGCGAAATCAACGGCGATTCTGGGGAGGGTAGTTTTCACGGCGTATTCGTGGCCGCGGGAGAGACGCCCACAGAGAGCGAACTCGCCGACGCTCGCCGGCGTCTCGAAGAATTTCATCTCCGCCTGGTTGCCGCGGCTGATCTCGAGTGGGAGCGCACCCGCAATCCCATGTTCATCACCGACCTCGAACGCCGGGCCGCGCGCCAGCTCAACTTGGAAAAGCCGTGGCTCTACAATTCCAAGCCCCAGGCGGAGTGTCCCGTCTGCGCGGAGAAGATCAAGCATGGCGTAGCTGTCTGCCGCTCTTGCGGTGCCATCCTCGATCGCGAAAAAGCCGCGCAGTACGGCCTAGGTTTCTCAGAAAAATCGCGCCGCGGTGGTTCTCCGAATCAAAATCAAAGCAAAGCAGAGGATCAGCTTTACAATGCAGGGAAGTAAGTCGTGGTAGCACAGGCACTCCTGCCCATTCGGGTATCGTCGAAGCGATAGCAAGCGCAGTACAAAATGAAAAGGGAGACGAGAAATCGCCGCCCTGAAATTGAACGTGCGCTGGGTACCCTTCCCAAGCGCAGCGCGAGCGGATCACGTCCGATGGTCTCACGTACAAAAAGTAAGGGCGGCTCCGAAGAGCCGCCCTTTGTGATCCCAGTTTCTGGACACGCATGAGAAACGCAAAAACAGTGTAGCACGAATTGCGGAGCGCCGACGAAGCACGTTGAGGGAGAGAGCGGAGCGTGGGAGACTCGAACTCCCGGGGCTGCAGAGCAACCCTCAACGTTTCTCATTCGTGTCCAGTACCCCCACTGGAAGCACTCTCCGAAACACGCCTGAGCGGCGAATGTATACCACGGATGTAAGTACAAATACAAGAATATGACCACAGCCGGCTCACTCGACGCACCCATAGAAATCTTCGGCGGCCTGGTGACAGATATGTCTCCCGCCGATCTGCCTCACGGAGTCTCGCCCGATTGCCAGGACGTCGTCTTCGGCAACGGCGGCGTGCTCACGCGGCCCGGCTTGCAGGCTCTCTTTGGCCCGCTCGCCGGCAACCCGACCATCAACTACATCAAGACCTACGAAACGCTAAACGCCACGATCCGCACGATGGTGCTGGACTCGAACGGCGTGCTCTACAAAGAGACCACCCCCGGCACGCTCGCCAGCATCGCCACTGGCCTCGCCGCAAGCTCCTACGGAAACTCCACCACCATCTTCGGCCGCGAATATCTGGCCATCAGCGACGGCAAAACCGGCAACGATCTTCCGCGCCAGTATGACGACACGAATTTCGATCGCGTCAGTCAAAGCGGCCCAGGCGCGGGCCCGTCGGTCGTCGACGAAAATGTTCTCGTCACCATCGCATCCAGCCCCAGCGGCGCAACGCAGCCCGCTGCTGTAACAATTGGCGCCAGCCCCACCGGAGCCATCGAAAATGGATTTCTTGTAACAATCACAACGACTTCGCCGCACGGACTCTCCACCGGGCAATCCGTAACTATCGCGGGCGTACCCGTAGTCGGATACAACGGCACGTTCCCGGTCGTGGCCTCGCCGAGCAATACGCAATTCACCTACATCGCCGGCGCTTCCGGACTCGCGGCTTCCGGCGGCGGCACATCCTCCTCGGCGACGGCCACGATTCAAACAACGGCCGCGCATGGATTTGTTGTCGGCCAGCTCGTAACCACCACTGGAATCGGCGTGGCAGCGTACAACGGCACATTCCCCGTTGCCACGGTACCGGACTCCACGCACTTCACGTTCACCGCCGACAACGGCGGCCTCGTCGTATCCGGCGGCGGCACAGCCTCCGCCGCGGGCAGCGTCGACACCGGCGTGCATCAGGTCTGCGTGATTTTCCAAACGCGCCAGGGTTACCTCACTGCGCCTGGTCCTGCCACGACATGGACCGCGAGCGGTGGCTTGCGCGCCGTCGTCACCAACATTCCCACCGGTCCATCGAATATCGTCGCGCGCATTCTGTGCTTTACCGGTGCGGGCGGCGCAAGTTTCTTCTACGTCGGCAGCGGCGCATCGCTCTTCAGCGGAAACATGGTGATCAACGACAACACTACGACCTCGATCGCCGTCGATTTCTCCGACGCGATTCTTCTCGCCGGCTCCAACGTCGACAATCTCTTCAATCTCATCGAACTCGGCGATTGCGCCGGCGTCACCGATTACTCCGAGCGCCTCTTCTGGTGGGGCGAGCGCAACAAAATGAACAATTGGCTGAACCTCGGCTTCGATGGCGGGTTCACCGGTCCCTTGCTTCCGCACTATCCGCTGGGCTGGACGCCCGATGCCGTTTTTGCACCCGGCGGTACGGACGAAGAAAACTTCGTCGTTTGGGGCGCGGCATATTCCATCGCCGGAAATGGTTCTACGCCCACGCGCGGCCTGATGACGCAAAGCGCCGTGCAGGATTCGCTCGGTGCTCAGCGCATCGTGGCGAATACGGACTACACCGTTCGCGCGCACTGCGCCGTGAATTCCACTCTTTCGCAAGGCACGTTGCACGTTCATCTCTTCAGCCAAAGCGCCGGTATCAACACCACGGGCCTGGAATTGACCGTCGCGCAGCTCAGCACAAACTACGTCGAATATTCCGCAGAGCTAACCGCGCCGCTAGCCACGATTCCGAGCGATCTCGTACTGCGCGTTTATGCTGACGGCACTCCCAACGTCGGAGGTCAGTTCTACATCGACAGCATCGAGATTTTTCCCACCTCGACTCCGACGAACTCTTCCATCGTCCGCGCCAGTCGCGTCGAGGATCCCGAAAGCTACGATGGCATCGAAGGCTTCATGAGCGTTGCGGAAAACAATGGTCAAGCCATCCGCGCCGCCTTCAAACTCCGCGAGCGCCTCTACTTTGTGAAAGAACATTCGCTCCACGTCACGCAGGATGATGGCACGAACGAACCGTCGCTCTGGTCCATTTCAGAAGTCTCGCGTCGTTTGGGCACGCCGTCCGTTCGCGGTGTAGGCGTCGGCGAAGACTGGGTGGTCATCGCGCATCGCACCGGCCTCTACATATTCAGCGGCGGCGAACCCATCAAGATCTCTCAAGAAATCCAGCCCACGTGGAACGAAATCAACTGGCAGTACGGCCACCTGCTCTGGGTCACCGTGGACATAACGCAGCGCCGCATTCTTGTCGGCGCGCCCATGGGTACGGCCACCACTCCCAACACAATTCTGATGCTCGACTACCACGACCTCGACGATGCCGACGACATCTCTACGCGTCCGCCCGTCAACGTTACCTACACAGGCCGCAAAGCCGCCACCGACATGGCCCGCAAATGGTCGCCGTGGAGCATCGCCGCGAACTCTTGTGCGCAGATCGAGCGTATCAACGGCACATCGATCGTCGCCATCGGCGGCGGATTGCCGGGAGTGGGCGGAGGCGGCGCCACCGGAAAAATCTATCAGCTCAGCGACACCCAGTTTTCCGACGACGGCAGCGCCATCTCCAGCTACTACACCACACACTTTTTCCCCGAGCGCGCCGTCGAGCAATCGCTTCAGCTCGGCGCGCACCGCAAACTTTTCAGCTATCTCACGATGTTTGTCGAGGGGGCAGGGAACTTGTCGCTCACCACTTTTGTCGATTCGCAAAGCGCACCGCAAGCCCAGCAACCGCTACCGCTAAGCTCACCGTCGCTCGAAGATCTCGAACTGCCCATCAACGTCCTCGGCGAGCGCGTCGCGTTCCAGGTAAGCACCAACCAGCCCGGCGCCTGGTTCAAACTCCAAAAATTTACGCCCTCAGTCCGCGTCGATCCGTGGGCCCCCGTCCGCGGCGTGAACTAAATCTTGCCCGTGTAGGGGCACGACACGTCGTGCCCGGACGGTGTAAACATTACTGTGAACTGAAAATCGAATGCTGACCGTTGCCCAACTAGCACCAATCAAGGACCGCGATCCGTACCTCTACGAGACGCTCACGAAAATCGTCGCGTCCGTGAATGCCACGAGCCAGGCCGCCGGCGTCGATCCCAGTACGCCTGCTCCCGCGCCAACGGCCGTCGCCTCGATCAACGTGCAGGCCTCCAACGGCTGGTTCGATCTCTCCGTCACCGATCCGTCAAACGCTCGCCCCGGCCTTTTTTATTTTGCGGAGTCAGACACCACGCCAGCTTTCAATTCGCCGCGTGTCTATTTCATGGGCGCGTCGCGAAATTTGTACTTGCAGCTCGGCAATCAAACACTCTACTGGCGCGCCTACTCGCAGTACGTCGGCTCGATGCCATCCGCGCCCGTCACGTTCGGTTCGCCTCCGACGGCAGTAGCAGGCGGCGGCACAACGGGCCCCGCGCCGTTGCCCTCCAGCGGTAGCGGCGTCCTCCCGAACGGTCAAGTTCGCGGCGGCAACGGTTTCGGCATCAATCCCGGCTCGCGTATCACGCGTCAAACGACTTTGTAATAAGCCTTCGTAGGGGCACGACACGTCGTGCCCTCCATGTAGGGGCGCAGCATGCTGCGCCTACAACCAACCAACGATGATGATTCGCGAATACATGGAAGGCGACCTCGCCGCGTTACGCGCGATTCACGCATTGCAAGGCTTCGAATACGCGCTCCCGGACCTGAGCAACCCACTCTTCGTAACAAAATTAATTCTGTCCGAGCGCGAGCCGTCGCATTCCGCAGAACGAGATGCCGGCGAAGGAGCTGCCACCAGCTTCGCCCCGGCGCAAGAGAAAATCATTGGCGCTGCGTTGCTACGCCTGACCGCGGAAGCATATCTGCTCCTCGATCCAAACACCGGCACGCCTCGCGAGCGTTGGCACTGGCTTCTCCAGCTCCACGCTGCCACCGAGCGTGACGCCTGGCAACGCGGCCTCGAGGACGTCCATGCGTGGCTACCGCCGCCCATCGCCCAGAAGTTCGGCAAGCGCATCACCAATCTCGGTTGGAACCGAGATGACGCCTGGACGCCATACTGCAAAAGATTGACTGCAAGCTTGTGAACCCAAGTGAAACAGGCTTCAGCCTGTTTGTTTTTCCCGTGATCACAATCAATTCCGTGCACAGGCTGAAGCCTGTGCCACTAGAAGATTCGGAGGACCCATGAGTCGCGCCCAAACGCAAACGCTGAACATGACTAACCAGCAACTCGCCAGCATCAACGCGCAGAACCAGCAATTCCTGAATCAGCAGCAGCAACTCGGCAGCAACATCAGCTCACAGTACCAGAGCATCCTGAACAATCCCGGCCTCAGTCCCGCCCAGCAAGCTGCCGTCACTTCGCAATCGCAAGGCTCGATCGCCAGCGCCTTCGATTCGCTCCAACAATCGGCGGCCAACCGCGTCGCCGCCACCAATAACTCTGCCGGCTTCAGCGAACTAACCGACAGCCTGGCCCGCCAGAAAGCCGTCGCGGAAGGGAATCAGGCTCAACAAAACCAGCTCTCCTTCGCCAATACAGCCTATCAACAGCAAATGTCCGCGCTGCAAGGCCTCTCCGGCCTTTACGGCGTGGACTCCAATCTCCTGGGCAAAACGCTAGGCATTCCTTCTCAGCTTTTAAACGTGCGAGCCAACGCCGGCCGCAGCGGCCAAGGCTTCTTCACCTCGCTGGGTTCCGGGCTCGGCTCCACTCTTGGCGCTCTGCCCAGCACGCTCTTCTAGGTATGAAGTGCGGCAGCTCTGCTGCCGCTTTTTGCACCGAGCCACAATTCGACCAAACACAGAAAGGAGGACACCAATGCCGAACACCTACACCGTGTCACTGAGCGATGGAACGCACAACGTGAGCCAGAGCGGAATCCCCGCCAGCTCCCATGAAGAAGCGGTGCGCAACGTGCTGCAAACCGCGCCCGCAGATTGGGCGATCGTCAACGACGCAGTTACGCTGACCATCACTTGCACGCAACCTTGATGAGTCGCTGAAGTAAAGGAAGTGAAGGACGCAATGGAAGTGGAGGAGTCGGAGTCGCCTCCGCGAATCGCGCAAGTTCTCTTTGTCCTCAAGAGATCGCTTTTCTTCCTTACCTCCTTTACTTCCTGAATCTTCTTTTCTTCACACTCCGAGAGATCTTACATGCCCATCCATTGGTCCATGATCGTTGCCGCCATCGTTCCCGTAGGAGTGCAGTTCGTCCTCTTTCTGCGCTGGCTGCACCGCCGCATGCGCAACGATGAAATCGTGCGCGCTTTCGTGCGCGACATCGCCACAAATCATCTACCGCACATTTATGCGGCGCTGCACGCCATCGCACGCAAGCAGGGAATTGTGCCGTCGGAGACACCGTTGGTACGTTTCGTCGAGCTCAATGGACGCCGCCATCGCGACTGAGTTCCCTGCGCATCCTCGACACTAGGGCCACTTCAATATGAGGAAGGAAAACAACAGAAGGCCGATCAAGACTAGGGCAATCCCCACGCCACGAATCACCCAGATCGGAGCGTGCGCCAGAGGCCGCTCCAGCCGTGCGGCAAAGGCTTGGTATTGCCGCGGCGCAAAGCCAAGAGATAGACCGAAGTAAGAAAACGCAAGGCTCATTATGAGCAGAATGGTCTCGTCGAAGACTTTCTTTTCCATCTCGCAGGCAAATTAACAGGATCGCCAACTGAAACACAACCGATTCGTGGTTCACCGAACACGAATCACGGAAAATGTCCGTCCCATCCCAACTCGTCGCGCTGGCCCGCGAAGCCGCCGCCGCGCAATCGCTTGACCCAGCGCTGGTCTGCGCGGTTGTCGAGCAAGAATCGGCGTGGAACCCCTGGGCCATGCGCTATGAGCCCGCGTTCTTTGCCAAATACGTCGCGCATCTCTACACCAACAACAAGATCACCGCCTCCGAAGCCTACGCGCGCGGCTTCTCCTGGGGATTGATGCAAGTAATGGGTCAAGTCGCCCGAGAAATGGGATTCGACGGAACGTTTCTCTCTGCCACCTGCGACCCCGAACAGGGCCTGGCCATCGGTTGCAAGCTTCTGCGCAAAAAAATCGACGCCATGGACGGCGACACCACGCGAGGCCTGCTCGCCTGGAACGGCGGCGGCAATTCCGCCTACCCGGCACAAGTCCTAGCCCGCCGCGCCCACTATCTATGAGTAGGGGCGCGGTACGTTTACCCTGAGCCTCGAAGGGCCGTGCCCGTATTTCTGTCCGTTATCTTGTTCGTAGTAGCTGCCGCTAGAGCGACTTTTCCGCATCGCAGAACGGTATTTCCCCATGCTCACCCGCATCTGGCTAAGACTCGCAGAGATCCTCGTCCCAATCATCCTGGCCGTCACCATCTTCGTGACCTGGCAAGCCGATCGCCGCGACCGCGCACAACTCGCCACCCAACTTGCCGCCGCGCAGCAAACCATCGTCCAAGCCGCCGCGAGTCAGCACGATCGCGACACGCTCCTTAATCAAACGTTGGCGCAAATAACAGCCCAGAAACAATCAGCCGTGAGCCCGACGCAAATCCTGAAGGATCTCCCCAGCGCAATTACGCTACCGCAGCCCATCACATTACAACCCAGCAACACCGAAAATGTAGGGGCGCGATTCATCGCGCCCCCAGCTGCAGCCACATCGGCCAACCCGCAGCAAAGCACTAACACCCAGCCCGGCGCCGAACAAACTCATCTCCCAAACAATCCAACCCCAAAACCGAGCCAGGCTTCAGACGCCGTCCTTCCCGCAGCCGATCTAAAGCCCCTCTATGACTTCGCCCTGGACTGCCAAGCCTGCCAAGCCAAACTGGCCGCCTCTCAAGCCGACCTAACAGACGAGAAAACCAAGACCGCCGCACTCACCAAAGAACGAGACGCGGCAGTGACCGCCGCCAAAGGGGGAAGTGCCCTGCGCCGAATTGCCCGAGCCGCAAAGTGGTTCGCCATAGGCGCCGCGGCCGGAGCCATAGCCGCCAAAGCCGCTCGCTGAATCCCAGACGACGCAAGGCGCAAAGCGCCAATCATGCCGAGCTCGAATTCTCGTGGTGCCTCCGACGGAGAGCACGCCACTCAAAAAAATCTACCAAGTCCCACGCTTTCAATCCGCTACGCCAACCGCAGCACCACCGCAGCGAATCCGGCTGGCGCACCCCCCGCGCCAGCCGGATTCCTCGTAAGAAGGAGCCTATGGACAGAAGAGTAGCCATTGCTCGAAAACAGTGGAAAACCTCGAAATAGCCAAAGATTTCTCTTGACACTGCGTCTGATAAGTAATATTATGTTAACTACGAAATCGATCTAACTTCTACCTCTGCCCGCCCCGGCAAAACTGCTCTTCCAAGCGGGCGTCTCCCTTCCCGTTAATCGCAGTAGTTAATTCTTGCCAGCGGATTGCTGCGCCTTGCGTTGGTCTAGTTCGTACTTGATGTACTGTTCGAGAGTGTGCGGATCCGCGCCGACAATACGCCGGCCGTTTACAAACATCGTCGGCGTGCTACCGACTTCCAGCAAGATACCGTTCGCGCGGCTGGCATCGACCGCAGCTCCAGCTTCCGGGCTGGCCATGCAAGCCTTGAACGCGTCAGCGTTCAAGCCGGACTGGCTGGCGAAGTCCGTCATCTTACCCCAGGCATTTTCCGCCGAAATGAGATCCTGGCCGTCGTAAATAAAGTCATACATTTTCCAGAAAGCCTTGGGGTCTTGCTGGTAAGCGCAGCGACCAGCAAGGGCCGCCGTCCGAGCCCAAGGATGAATCTGCTCCAATGGGAAGTCCTTGAAGACGACGCGCAGCTGGGGGTAGTTCGCAAGCATCCCGCGTAGGGCGTCATGTAGAGCCCGACAGACAGGGCACTCGAAGTCAGAGAACTCCACTAGTGTGACCGGAGCATTGGCAGGTCCCAGCGAGGGGCTATCCTTCGTCTCTAGCTTAGCCCGCGTTTCCACCATGGGGTTTTTGGAGAGATCCGACAACTCTCCCCGGAACATATATTTCCCGTCTTTCGTCACGTAGACTTGGCCGGTTTGCGTGTTCTCTCCGACCTTGACTTCGACATCGACCTCCAACAGTCCTTCGATTCCGATATCTTTTGGAGGACTAACCTTGACAATAATGTCGGGCCCAAACGCATAGAGATTTCGCAGGTAAGCTTCGACAGTCTTCTGCGTAGGCGATTGCATGGCGGATGCGGGTGCAACGGCTGCCTTGGTCTGAGGCTGTTGCGCTCTGGCAGCTGGGAGAGCAAGACTCAAGGCAAGAATTGGCATTATCGACAGTAATTTCTTCACGTGGGGCCTCAATTCTCTAAGGAATGAACCGCTGGGCAATCGGAAACGGTCTGCCAAATCCAAAGGCTCGCGATGTAATTTTAAGCCCCGGAGCCGCCTGCTTGCGTTTGTACTCGGTACGGTCGACGTGCAAGGCAATGTCGCGCACGAGCTGAAGGTCGAACCCGTAGTGGTCCGCTATTTCCTGGGGGCTGTGCAGGTCCTCGATATAAGCCTTCAGGATGCGGTCCAGGACATCATAAGGCGGCAGGCTGTCCTCGTCCTTCTGATTGGGCCGCAACTCCGCGGAAGGCACCTTGTCGATCGACGAGCGGGGAATTAATTCCCTTTCGCGATTGATCCAATTTGCCAGCTCGTAGACCATAAGTTTCGGTACGTCGGAAATCACTGCCAGACCTCCGGCCATATCGCCGTAAAGCGTGCAATACCCTACTGCCAGTTCGGATTTATTGCCAGTGCTCAGAACCATCGAACCGAATTTGTTGGAAATCGCCATCAGATAGTTGCCACGAATTCGCGCTTGAATATTTTCTTCGGTAACATCGGCTGGCCTCGATGCAAATGCGGGTGCCAGCGCCTTCTCATAAGCGTCGAACACATCGCCAATCGGGAGCGTGATGAGTTCGATGCCCAGGTTGCGAGCCAGTGCTAGAGCGTCGGACTTGCTGCCCTCCGAAG
>Ga0265354_1000100_pt1 | contig 14895 bp, 9 predicted proteins | sample NZE1metagenome_FD_189074 | JGI IMG/M metagenome (GOLD analysis project Ga0265354, IMG submission 189074) | Rhizosphere microbial communities from Maridalen valley, Oslo, Norway - NZE1 | ecosystem: Host-associated > Plants > Roots > Rhizosphere > Soil | place: Norway: Oslo | collected 2017-09-14 | reverse complement strand
TCGGCACGGATTCTTTCTTGAATGAGTGATGGTCCTGCGAATTCTCGATGAACGTCAGGCCACTGCGCGCTGAAAGCTTACAGCCTCCCCAGTGGGTTCTCCTCCACATTTCAGGCTCTTTGCGGTTTCCAGTTTTCACAATTCGCGGAGATGCCAAGCCGAATGCATATTTTTAGAATTAATTTAGTTTCCCTAGAATCATTTTAGAATTGACGGTCAGGAACTTATTCCCGATTTCCGCAGTAAGTAGCCCAAGTCTCCAAGATTTGGAATATAGCGAGCCTACTATTTATTGGGGACGTTCCAGCTTGCGATCGATGCAAGCAGTCGAATAAGTGGTGCGAAGTCCAGGCATCTCGCGTCGAACCGATTTGAGCAATCTTCACGAATTCATATTTACATTTGGTCGTTTTCCTCGAAGTCATTGAAAACAAATTAATACAGAGAATTTTCCGATTGGCACGGCGCTTGCACTTGACTGTGCGACTTAGTTGCGGCGCGAGTGCCGCACAATTTCCAACATTCCGTACCTAAATTCTGATTTGTTTGCGATGCACTCAACTGGAGGATGCTAAATGTTAAGTAAACGATCGCTGTTTGGGATCGGCTTTTTGTTCTGTCTTTTGGCATTGGTTCCGTCGGCGCTCTTTTCGCAGAGCGCGTCGACGGGTACGGTCGCGGGAACCGTCACGGACCCTTCGGGGGCTGCTGTGGCTGACGCGACGGTCACATTGACTGACAAAGCGACAAACAATCCTCGAGTGGCGTCGACCAACGAAAATGGCCGATTTATCCTCGTCGATGTGCCTGCCGGTACGTACGACTTCACCGTAAGCAAACAGGGATTTCGCATTTCCAGGCTTACCGGTCAGGCAGTGAGTGTCGGCTCTGCTCTCACTCTCAATGTGACTCTCGAGGTAGGTTCGGTTGCGGAGAGCGTCGAAGTGACAGCTACGAATGCGGAACTCCAGACTCTAAACGCCACGGTGGGAAACACCATCTCGGGAGCCGCACTAGACTCGCTCCCGAGCATTAGCCGCGACGCCAGCACTTTTTTTACTCTGCAGCCTGGCGTCTCTCCTGATGGCAGCGTCGCAGGTGTGGCCATGGATCAAAACTCCTTCCAACTCGATGGTGGTCAGAACACTAACGACATGGACGGCAGCATGAACATTTACACCCCGAGCTTTGCCGGCGACGTAACTGGCGGACTGATTTCAAAAGAGGTCACGGGAAACGCTGGCGGGGGCCCCACCGGTGTAATGCCCACTCCAATCGATAGCATCGAAGAATTTAAGGTGAGCACAACGAACCAGACCGCGGACTTTAACAGTTCGGCGGGTTCACAAGTGTCTATGGTAACGAAACGCGGTACCAACGCATGGCACGGCACAGGCTACGAATATTATTTGGACAACAACTGGTCTGCGAACACGTTCGACAATAACGCGGCAGGTGTTCCAGTTCCAAGCTATCACTACAGCCGCTATGGCGGCGCTGTCGGAGGGCCAATCATTCCCAAGGAAATTCTCGGCGGAAAGACTTACTTCTTCGCCAATTTTGAAGGATTTAGCTGGCCCAATTCAGAAACAATTAACAGAAACGTTCCAACAGCTTCGATGCGCTTGGGGTTGCTCTTTTTCGGTGGACAGTATTACAACCTGAATCCAACGCCCGTGACCTTCCAGGGTGTCACTTATGCTGGAACAAATCTTGACCCCAGAGGCATCGGAATCAATACAACGGTGCAGCAGATGTGGGCAACGATGCCTATGCCGAATACTGCTGGGTGCAACGGCCTTTCGCTTTGCGACAATACACCTGCTGGCGGAAATGTCGGCGTCTTCACCGGCAACATGGCAGTTCCGCAGAGCAGCAACTTCGGCGTAGCCCGCTTGGATCACGACTTTGGAGCCAAGTGGCACTTTATGACGAGCTACCGCTACTACAAGCTAAACCGCGTAACGGACAGCCAATATGACATCACCGGCGGTACACCGGTTTCTCTCTCAGAGCGGCCGCAGGTGCCATGGTTCTATGTAGCGGCTCTAACGACGAATATCACCACGAACACCACAAACGACTTCCACTACAGCTTTCTGCGAAACTTCTGGCAATGGGGCTCAGGTGGCGACAATCCGCAGCTTACCGGACTGGGGGGAGCGCTTGAACCCTTTGGAGAGGCGGGAGCGGCCGCAGGATATGCACTTACCCCGTACAACGTGAACACGCAAGACACGCGTACTCGTTTCTGGGACGGCAAAGACAACATGTTTCGCGATGACGTCAGCAATCTCCACGGCAATCACCTCTTCCAGTTTGGCGGCACCTACCAGCGCAATTGGGACTTTCACGAGCGCAGCGACAACGGCGGCGGGATCAACTTTCAACCCGTCTATCAGCTCGGCACTTCCACGGGCGCCGGAATCAACCTAGCCGGCATTATTCCTGGGACAGTCGCATCGGCAGACCAAACCAACTTTGGACGAGACTACACGGCTGCGCTTGGGATCGTATCGATCGCGCAAACGGCTTTCACGCGGTCTGGGCCGCAACTGACGCTGAACCCGCCACTGACGCCAGCGCAAGACATCAGCACAATTCCCTACTACAACGTCTACTTCAGCGATTCGTGGCGAGTCAAACCCAGTCTCACCGTTACATACGGCCTGGGTTGGACACTCGAAATGCCTCCGGTCGAACAGCAAGGGCGCCAAGTTGAACTCGTGGGCCAAACAGGCCAACAAATCGACCTTCAGGGATACCTGAACGCTCGGCAGTCTGCAGCGTTGCAGGGTCAAGTCTACAATCCGGAGGTTGGATTCGCCCTCGTGGGAAATACGAATGGCGGGCAGAAATACCCGTACGACCCCTTCTATGGCGCGTTCAGCCCTCGTGTCGCTGCAGCTTGGAATCCAAGCTACAACGAGGGAATCCTGGGTAAGGTGATCGGCCAAGGCAAGACGGTCATCCGCGGCGGTTACAGCCGAATCTTCGGACGTCTCAACGGCGTAGACCTAGTGCTGGTTCCTTTGCTTGGCACTGGTCTCATCCAGCCTGTACAGTGCATTGGCGCGCAGAGCCCGACAGTGGGCATCGCTAATACACCCTGCGCCGGCTCCGGCCTCGCTACGCCTGCCAATGCTTTCCGCATCGGCACCGACGGCATGACTGCCCCGATTCCCTCTCCGAGTTTGACTCTTCCCCAGCCTGACTTTCCGGGCATTAACGCCATCGCGGCAGGCGCAGGCGAAGCCCTAGACAAGAATTTCCGGCCGGACGAATCGGACCAGTTTGACCTGACCATTCAGCGCCAAATCAACAGCAAGACGATGATCGAATTCGGCTATATCGGCCGCAAGATCAGCCACGAATATCAGCCCGTCAACATTAACGCGGTACCAACCATGATGACACTTGGTGGGCAGACATTCGCCAAGGCTTACGCTAACTTGGAATTGCAATACTGCGGCGGCGTTGCGGGGCTTTCTGGTGGCGGTTGCACTGGTAACGTAGCGGCCGTGACGGCACAACCCTTCTTCGAATCAGCACTCTCGGGCACCGGTTATTGCACCGGCTTCGCGAACTGCACCCAAGCGGTCGCCACGAAAGAAGGGGCAGGCGGCACGGGGAACCTACAGCAACAAAACGTTTGGAACTTGTGGAGTGATTTGGACAATGGCGGGTTTAACTTCGCCCGCACCATGCTGAATACTCCGCTCAACTGCCCGACCGGAACGGAAATTGGTTGCAGCGGTCAGTTGACCTCCGGCGTCGGAGTGAACGCCAGCCTCGGCTACGGTAACTACAACGCTGGATTCGTCACTCTTAAGATGAATGATTGGCACGGACTGACGTTGCAACAGAACTTTACCTACAGCAAGGCTCTGGGTACGGTGAACAACGTTCAGGCCAGCAGCGAAGTTACGGTCGTGGATCCCTACAACATCGGCGCAGGCTATGGTCTCCAGCCGTTCGATCGCAAATTCGTTTACAACATATTGGCGGTTTACCAGCCGCCCTTCTTCAAAGCCCAGCACGGATGGGAAGGCCGGCTACTCGGAGGATGGTCGTTCGCGCCTATTTTCACGACTGGCAGCGGCCTTCCGCTCGAAATCAATACCACCAACGGCGACAGCCAAGCGTTCGGAGAGGGCGATTCTCAAAACTTCTTCGCTGACGAAAATGGCGTTCTCACCTGCGCAAACAACTTTGGCAGTTCGCGCCACAACAATGTGACCGGCTCGAACGGGGTGGGCACTGCTGGCAACGTCAACCTATTCGCAAACCCTGCAGCGGTGTTCGCCTGTGCCCGTAACCCGATTCTGGGCCTGGATGGCGGTGCGGGCGGCGCCGGCGTGCTTCGTGGTATGCCGTTCTGGAACGTCGACTTCCAGGTCAAGAAGAACATTCACATCAACGAGCGCTTCAGCGCCGAATTCCAAACCATCTTCACCAACCTTTTCAACCACGACCAACTCGCCGACCCCGTTCTGAATCTTGGACAGCCCGCAAGTTGGGGTGTTGAGAGTACTCAGGTAAACACACCGCGATCGATCGAACTGGGTATTCGTTTCCGTTTCTAATTACTTCCGGCCGTTTTTTCAGAATAGCCGCAAAAACGGGGAAGGCCAGTTGGCCTTCCCCGTTTTTATTTCTACCTCGCTTCCTGGAGCTGCGACCGCCTGTTTTTTTTCGCCACAGCGATATTCCTCACGACAAATAAAGTAGATCTTTCTATGGCAGATCCTTGCTTAACCGATCGACGACAGCCTTCGGTTCCGTCACCGGCGGGTTGTTCAAATACTTTCCAAAAAATACGAGATATCGCTGCCATCTATCCTGGATGTGGCGCGGTTCTACGAAACCGTGGTTTTCGCGCGGATAGGTCACATACTCCACGGGAACCTTCCTCTCATACAGGGCGCGATAAAATTCCTCGGCCTGTGGAATCGGCACTCGCGTGTCCGCTTGTCCATGGAGAATCATCGTCGGCGTTTTCACGTTTCCTACAAATTTCATCGGCGAATGATCCCAGTATTCCTGATAGTTGTCCCAAGGCGCTTTCGCGTTAAAAAAGACGGTGAGATAGCGGTGAATGTCGGTTTGCGAATACATGGAATAAAGATCGGGCAGTCCAGCGCCCGGTGAAATTGCTTTGAAGCGGTCCGTCTGCGTATCAATCCACATGGTCATGTACCCGCCGTAGGACCATCCGAAAGCGCCGAGACGGTCTGGATCAGCCCAGCCTTTGTCCACCATGGCTTGGACACCGCTCATGTCATCTTTGAAATCACCATTTCCCCAGTCATTCTGATTCGCGGCCTCAAACTTTTCGCCGCGCCCAGTGGAGCCGCGAAAATTGGGCTGCAAGACCATGTAGCCGTTCGCTGCCATAATTTGCTCGGTCGGGCTAAACGAAAGCAGCGAAGCACCCGTCGGACCTCCGTGCGGATTGAGCAAGAACGGAACTTTGTGAGTTCCATCGAAGTCGACCGGCTTGGTGACGATGCCGTCGATCTCCATTCCGTCTTTGCTGCTCTTCCAGCGAACGACTTCGCTTGCCCCTAGCGCGTAGTCGGCAAGCCAGGCATTTTGATTCGTGATGCGATCGAGTAAAGCAAAACTCAAGTCGCTGCGGAAGACGTCGTCGGGATGCGTTGCATCGCCCAAGGTTCCGACCGCGGTTTGTCCGTTTGCGCTAATTTCGGCAAGGCTGACCACCGTCGCCGCATCGGTGAGAGGCCGAACTGTGCTTTCGGCCACATCCACAGCGAAAATTCTGTTGGCTTCGCGATCGTCGGAGCTGAAGAAGATGGTTTTGCCGTCTTTCGACCAGACGGGCTCACCCGCATTCAGATCAAATTTGCCGCTTACTTTTCTGGGCGAGCCGCCGTTGGCATCGACAACAAATAGATTGACCTGATAGACAACGAGCCCGGAACTGCTCAGATAGGCGATCGACTTTCCGTCTGGCGACCAGCGCGCTGTCTGCGTGGGATCAGACGTCTCCACTAGCTTGCGTTGCTTGCCGTTGGTCACATCCAACATCCAGGCTGTTTGCAAGGAGATGTCGTCCAGGCGCGGCGTGGGATTTGTCGTGAAGGTGACGCGCGCCCCATCGGGCGACCAGCGTGCGTCGCCTACGGTGAAATCTCCGTTGCTGATCTGCTTCTCCTCGTTTGTGGCGATGTTCCACGTCCAGAGCTGCGACATTTTAAAATCGCGGTCCACCACCACGGCATCGTCCTTCTGCTTACCGCGCTTTTCTTCGTCCTCACTCGGCGGAACAGTCGCTGTCAGTAGCAAGGTCTTGCCGTCAGGCGAAAACTGAAATCCGCGCACGCCGGATTTGTGCTTCGTCACCTGCCAGGGCTCGCCGCCATCGGCGTACATAAACCACACTTGCGGCTTCGCGTCCTTTTCATCGCCGGCGTCCATTGTGAACGCGAGTAATTTTCCGTCAGGCGACCATGCCAGGTTCGAAACGCTCTTCTCGCCGCGCGTAAATTGGCGCGCTGATGTTGCCGGCCCCGCAGTTGGCACTACCCAGAGATGCGTCACTGTTTTCCACGCTGTGTCCTTCTCTTTGTCCATTGCGTTCTCGGCTACCAGGTAAGCTACGCGCGCACCATCCGGCGAGATACGCGGCGAACTCACTCGGGCGACTCGTAGCGCTTCCGTTGTGCCAAATAGTTTCTTGCCGTCCTTGCTTCGCGCAGCCGATGTATCCTGACTCGAAGAGTTTTGCCCGGCTCCTGCAGCGAGCGGCGCCAGAAAAACCACCGCAACTAAAATCCCGCGTATTAATTTCGTCATCGCAATCCCCCCATAGCTGCTCCCTCTCGCCCCTGAAACATTCGTTTCACCGCTTCTCGACGCCGCGAAGTATATTGGCAACTTCCTGCTCACGCAAGGCAAACGCGATTGCTGCCCGTTCCATTTTTATCCGCTCAAACGCGCAGTCGAGTACGCCCTTTGCAAAGCCGCATCTATAGGTCGACTACACCTGCCAAATGACTGGAATTGTTTTCAGTGGAAAATGTACTCAGCTGCGCTCGGTCAGCCTCGACTGTGGATGGTAATCAACACGCGAAGTTATGCTCAGAATTAATCTTGGCGCAGAGCGATGACCGGGTCCACACGGCTGGCGCGCCGCGCCGGCACAAAGCTTGCAAATAGTGCGGCAAGCACGAGCACTGGAATGGTCATGGCGAAGGTGGAAATTTCGATGGGTTGCATGCCTTGCACCAACTGCTGCAAGACTCGCCCTGCCGCCAAGGCCGCCGCCGTTCCTAGCGCAACACCGACGAAAATCATTCCGAGGCTCTGCCGTAGCACCAGCCAAATAACACTGTTGGGCTTGGCCCCCAGCGCCATTCGTATGCCGATTTCAGGCACGCGCTGCCCCGTCAAATATGCCAGCACTCCGTAAATGCCAGTGCACGCCAGCACTAAGGCTAATCCTGCGAACACGCCGAACAACAATAAAAGGAAGCGCTGCCGCGAGAGTGAATCGCTTGCCAACTGCTCCATGGTGTGAACATTGTAAAGAACCTGATCGCCGGCGGCTCCCTTTAGCTCACTACGCAGCGGCGCGATTAAATTCAATGGAGGAATTTCGGTGCGCACCGCGATCGACATGAGCTCCGACCATCGGTGTATGAAACTATCGGGAAGTTGCGAAAACGGATAGTAAATTTGCGCGCGAATTTTGGCTTGATCGTCGCCAGCCAAGCCCCAATGGCGCACGTGGCCCACCACTCCTACGATTTCAAACACGTTCGAAGCGTAGCCCATGTCCGGAATCCAGAGCCGTTTCCCGATGGGATCCTCTTTACCGAACGCGTTTTGAGCGAGAACCTCGTCAATGACGATGACGGGCGTGTTGCCGAGATCGTCGTGCTCATCGAAGAACCGTCCGCGACGAAGTGGTATTCGCATGACGTCCAGGTAATCCGGAGAGGTATTGGTCATCAAAGCGAACGGCAATTTGTCGCCGGGTGGCAGGTCTGCGCTGGTCCAGTAGGCCTGCTCGTTGTCGCCCTCGCGCATCGGAAACGTATCGACGGTGGCCACGGATAGCACTCCCGGCAAGCGCCGCGCTCGCGCGAGAACATCCTTCCAGGCAGCGCGCGTCTTTGCCGGATCGGCAAGGGTGGCCGGTGAAAGCGCCGTCCGTGCGACCAAAACGTTATGAATGTCGACTCCTGGGTCCAGCGACGCCAAGCGAAGCAGCGTTCTGCCTAGCATTCCCGCCGAAACCAGAAGAACGATCGCCAGCGTAATCTCTGAAATTACAAAAGCGCTATGCAAACGCTTCGAGCCGCCAGCAATGCTGCGCGCTCCAGCACGTAGGGTTCGTTCCACGTCCTTGAACGGGGCTCGCAATGCAGGCGCGATGCCGAAGAGCAGACCGCTCAAAACGGAAACAGTGAGTGCAAACAGCAGTACGCGCCAATCCAGTTGTACATCTTCTGCGCGCGGGAGATCGCCCGGCCAGAGAGATACAAGTGGACGAACGCCAAAGTTCGCGAGCAAAACACCCAGAATCCCTCCCGACAATCCAAGTACGATACTTTCGGCGAGACACTGGCGCACCAGCCTGCCTCGCGTCGCCCCGAGCGCCACACGCATGGCAAGTTCGCGCTCGCGCGAAACGGCACGCGCAAGGAGCAAGCTGGCAACATTGGCGCATGCAATCAGAAGGACAAGGCCTACCGCTCCCAGCAGCAGCCACAGCGTGGACCGCACGTCCCCTACCTCAGGACGGAGCGGTTCCGCGACTAAAGTTCGCCTCGCGTTCGTGTCTTTGTACGTCTCCGCCAGATGTCTGCCAATTAAAGCCAATTCGGCCTGCGCCTCACCCAGCGTATTCCCGGCCTGGATCCGCGCCACAACGCGAACGGGATGCATTTCTCGATTCTGCAGGAATCTCGCCGTATCCTGGCCAAGGGGCGTATATACATCCGCTTCTTGGCCGAACAATCGGAAGCCTTGCGGCGCAATTCCGACGATGGTGTATCGCTTTACGTCAAGCACCATCGTGGAATTCAATGCGTCCGACCTTCCGGCGAAGTGCCGCCGCCAGAAGCTGAAGCCCAAGATGGCCACGGGTGCGGCGCCCTGCTTGTCTTCCTCGGGCAAGAAATCGCGTCCGAGCAGAAGCGGAACGCGGAGAACGGAGAAAAGTCCCGGCGAAGTCTCACTAAGGTCAATGTACTCGGGCTCGCCTGGCTGGCTGATTGTTGCACCGTTGAATAGTGCGGCCGCAAAGCTAAGCGAGTGGTTAAAGCGCGTGCAATCGAGAAAATCCAGGTAGGCAACGTTCTGTTCGCCGAAGAGTTCTGCATTCCACTCAACGGATTGTCCGTGAATAGCAACCAGCCGGTCGGGCTCAGGAAAAGGTAACGGCTTCAGCAAGACGCCATTGACGAGCGTGAACATCACCGTCGTTGCGCTGGTTCCCAGGGCGAGTGTCAGCAGCGCAACGGCCGCAAATCCGGGCCGCTGGCGAAGCATGCGCATCGCATAACGAAAGTCCTGCCAAAAATCTTCTAGCCATCGCGTACCGCGCGCGTCGCGGCATTCTTCCTTCATTTGCTCTGGGCCGCCGAGAGCCATCCGTGCTCTTCGTCTCGCTTCCGCAGGGCTCAGGCCACCCGCGATCAACTCATTCGAATGTTGCTCCAAATGAAAACGTATCTCCTTTTCGAGTTGTTCTTCCATCTTGTTGCGTCGCAACATCCGCTGCCACCAGTTCATTCCGCACCACCTTCTGATAATTTCAGAATGAGAGCGACGGCCTCCGTTAGGCGTTCCCAACTAGCGGCTTCGGTTTCAAGCTGCGCGCGCCCTTTCCCCGTTAAGCGATAGAACTTTGCTTCACGCCCTGTTTCGGTGTCCTTCCAGTCCGAGGCCAAAAGTCCCCGGTTTTCCAGGCGATGCAGCGCAGGATAGAGCGACCCTTGGGGAACTTGTACTACGTGCTTCGACACCTGCTCCAGCCTCTGCGCGATCGCGTAGCCGTGCACCGGCCCGAGCGCCACGACTTTCAGTATCAAAAGGTCCAATGTTCCCTGGGGGAGATCCGATTTCGGATTCAACGCCTATACCTCCGCCTTCTGCATATATAATCATAGACGTGTAGAAGGTCAAGGCGTTTCGGCATTCTTGAAGGAATTTCCCCCTTTTATTGAGCTCTGACCCTGGTCCGCTGCGGTAGGACAAAATAAGCCCAGGTGCAAAAGTGAGATGCGGATAGCCCTTCCTCTCCCAAATTTCCGATACATGAAATGTGATTTTTGGGTGAGCAGTCTGCGTCCGGGGTTGCTATCGTGTCCCGATGACGGCGGCGCCTATGTGTCTTTCAGACCGAGGTCTGTTCTCCGGGTACACGGCAGGACCCTTTTACGACGAGATGTTCGCCTCGCAGGGGCAAGCCCGTTCCCACTACGCCCGCCTGTTCGAAAAACTCGGCGTCATGGCTCCAACCCAGTTCGAGGACCGCCGCAAACACGCCGACCTTTCTTTCCTTTTGCAAGGCATCACGTTCACCGTCTACAGCGATGGCCGCGGCACCGAGCGACTCTTCCCTTTCGACTTGATTCCTCGCATCCTTCCCCAGTCCGAGTGGGCCCGCATCGAATCCGGCCTCAGCCAGCGCGTTGTAGCACTGAATCTTTTTTTGCAAGACGTGTACGGCAAGCAGCAGATCATCAAAGACCGTAAAATCCCGGCGTCTCTCGTTTATTCCTGCCGTCACTTCCGCCGTGAAATGATTGGACTTGAAGTCCCTCACGGCATCTACACGCACGTCTGCGGTATCGATTTGGTTCGCGACTCGGCCACCGGGGAATTCCTCGTGCTGGAAGATAATGTCCGCACGCCGAGCGGCATTTCCTACGTACTGGAAAATCGGCTGGTCATGACGCGGACGTTCCCTGAAGCCTTTCAGGAGCACGAGGTGCTCCCCGTCAATCACTATCCTGCGGAGCTTTCCCGGATCCTTCGCACGCTCTCGCCCCGCACAGACCCCGATGCTCAGATTGTTTTGTTAACCCCCGGAATTCATAACAGCGCTTATTTTGAGCACAGCTTTCTTGCCCAACAAATGGGTATCGAGCTGGTTGAGGGACGCGATCTTATCGTCGATGGCGTGGTCGTTTACATGAAAACGATCTACGGCCTTAAGCGTGTTGATGTGATTTACCGGCGCGTTGACGATGATTTCCTCGATCCACTCTGCTTCCGGTCGGACTCTATGCTAGGAGTTCCCGGCCTGATGGGAGCTTACCGCGCCGGCAACATTGCGCTCGCAAACACTCCCGGCAACGGCGTCGCCGATGACAAAGCCATATACGCGCACGTCCCAACGATGATTCGCTACTACCTGGACCAGGACCCGATTTTGCGCACCGTGGAAACGTATCTCTGCGATCGCTCCGACCATCTCTCGCACGTATTGTCCAATCTTCACAACTTAGTCGTTAAGAGCGTCGGAGAATCCGGCGGATACGGCATGCTTATGGGCCCTAGCGCCGCTCGCGCCGAAATCGAAGCTTTCCGCGAGAGAATTCTCGCCGAACCGCGCAACTACATCGCGCAACCAATCGTGCCTCTCTCAGTTGTTCCTTCTTACGACTCTGCTACGCAATGCATGGCCGGGCGTCACGTCGATCTGCGTCCCTACTGCTTGTACGACGGGCAAAAAGTTACCATTGTCCCTGGCGGTTTGACGCGTGTCGCTTTGCAAGCAGGGTCTCTCGTCGTTAATTCCTCGCAAGGCGGCGGCAGCAAAGACACGTGGATCCTCCGGGGAGAGTGCTGACATGCTCTCCCGCATCGCCGATTCCCTTTTCTGGCTGGCGCGCTACATCGGACGCGCGGAGGATACGGCCCGCATTCTCGACGTGACCTTCCACACGCTGCTCGAGCAAGCTCCGCAACCGCATGGCGTTCGATGGGAGCCAATTCTTTCGATGGCCGGCGAAGAAAATCTTTTCCGCCAGCTCTACACAGAACCGACTGCACCCAATGTTTTCCAATTCCTGGCCTTTAGCCCCGACAACCCAAGTTCCATCATGCAGTGCATCACCAAAGCTCGCGAGAACGCGCGCACTATTCGCGACCGCATCTCCCGTGAAATGTGGGAAGACCTCAACGGTCTCTACTTCACGCTGGGCCGCTTCGATCCTCAAGAAGAATCCGCCGCCGGCCCGCATCGTTTCTGCGGCCGTGTCATTTTCGGTAGCCATCGTTTTCATGGCGTCAGTGACGCTACGTTGCCGCACGACGAAGGATGGGATTTCTTGCGCGTAGGCTGGGCTCTGGAACGGGCGGAAATGACTGCTCGCCTTGTCGACGTCCAGTACCGCAATCTTCTCGCGCTCACCACCGTGGGAAACACGCCCGATAGCCATCAATGGATGGCCGTCCTAAAATCCGTTGGCGCTTATGAGGCTTACCATCGGCAGTATCATTCGCCGATCGAGCCCGCGCGTGTGGCCGAAATGCTTATTCTCAATCATCAGCACCCGCGCTCCATCCGTTTTTGCGTAACAGAAATGCAGGCCGGTCTACGCGCTATCAGCAATACAGCGCCCGGCTCGTACGCCAATGAAGCGGAGCGTCTCACGGGCAAAGTTCTGGAGCGGCTACGCTATAGTCGCATCGACGAAATACTGGACGACGGCTTGCACGCCTACCTCACCGGTCTCATCCACCAGTTCAACACCATCGGCGAAGTTATCGCGCGCACTTACTTCTACTACGCGGGCGTGGCATGAATCGTTTCCATCTTCTTCACGCCACGGAATTCATCTACGATGGGCCCGTTTACGAGAGTTACAACGAGGTGCGTCTCCGTCCGATTCACGATGATCGACAGAGTTGCCTGTCTTTTCGCCTGATCACCACACCAGCCTCGCGCGGATCCTCTTATAAAGATGGCTACGGAAACTGGATTCATGTCACAAGCATTTTGCCGCATCATCGCCGCTTGCGAATCGAAGCCGAGTCCGTTGTACTGGTTCACGAAGCGCCTGGCCCCGAACCGGGCAGCATGCCACTTAGTGAACTCGATGCCATCCGCGCGGATCTTTTCGAAGAACATTTCGATTGGCTTGCTCCCAGCGCATACGTCCCGTATCTGCCTGAGCTGGCCGAAATTTCCCAAGCCGCCGAAGCGGCTTGCGACGGCACCGTTGCCGGCTTCGCGCAGACCGCTTCCGATTTCATTCACAATAGTTTTGTTTACATGAAGGGCGCGACGCATGTGAACTCGTCCGTCCGCGATTCGCTCACACTGCGCGCAGGCGTGTGCCAGGATTTCGCTCATTTATTGCTGGGAGTTGTCCGCATGCGCGGCCTGCCCGCGCGTTATGTCTCCGGCTACATCGTCTCCGGCAGTGGAATGCCAAGCACGAAGCAGGAAGAAGTCATTGGCGGCCAAGCCTCGCACGCTTGGGCAGAAGTTTACTTGCCGGGCAGCGGGTGGATTGGCTTCGATCCTACGCTAGGCAAGCCCATTGAGCTTCGGCACATTCGAGTAGCCTACGGTCGCGATTACGGTGATGTTCCTCCGGTTCGCGGCGTATATAAAGGACGGGCGGGCCAGAGCCTTTCCGTCGACGTTCGCTTCCGCCCTGCTTTGGACGAAACGGGGCACGAACAAATCGCCGAGCCTAAGTCCGAATCTGACGACCCGCAAGAACCCGTCCCTGAACGCCAGCAGCAACACAGCCAGCAATAGCTGCGATCCGCAATGCATCATGCCCGCTCGCAATCCCGGAAGCGCACAAAGCTCATACACTGTACTTTATGATGAAAAGTACTTGACAAAAGGAAGCGATGCGCTATTCTGAACTTCCCAACAGAGGCCCAAACATGGAAGCCGCCCACTCCAGCCAATCCCAATCTGCCCCCAATTTCCCAATCAGCCCGCTCCGCCCCTACCTCGTCGACGCCATCCATTTCTGGGAGATACGCCGCCTCTTCTACAATCTCGCACTGATCGCTGCGGCGATCTTTTGGCTAGTCGCTACCTGGCCACATTTCCGTCCTGCACTCACACTCCATTCTCTCTTTCTACTCAGCATCCTCGCTCTAATGGCCAATGCTTGCTACTGCGCCGCCTATCTGGTCGATATTCCCATGCAGATCTCCACTCTCAGCATTACCTGGAAGCGGAACCGCTGGATTCTCTGGTTGGTCGGAACTCTTTTCGCCCTGCTCATCGCAAATTACTGGATCGCCGACGAGATCTATCCCGACGTCCACTGATCAGGCTCGAGTCGCTGCGAGCGCGGACACCTCGGATCGATGCGGCTCGCGTCACGAAAGCCCTCTCATGAAGGCATGGTTATAGCAATGTGCAAGTCTACGGGACTATACTATCCGCGCGTAGGAGGGCGTTCCGATGACCAACCAAAAAGAAGCGCAGAGGGCATTTGCCGCGAGGTGGTTTGAAGAAGTGTGGAATAAGTCGAGGCGCGAAGCTATCGACGAAATGTTTCCCGAGGGCTGTGTACTTCACGATGGGCAGAACGTGTATCGCGGTCCCGAGGAGTTCAAGCTTTTCTACGATGCGCTTCGAGCACAATTGTCTGACGTTCGAATCACCTTACTCGAGGTGATTACCGAAGGAGATATGGTCTGCCAGAGATGGTCTAGTACCGCCAAAGAATTAAGCACGGGCAAAGTCGTCGAGGTCACAGGCATGAGCTTCCTGCGGTTCGAGAACGGGCGTTTTGTCGAAGGGTGGCAGAATTGGGACCAGTACGGCATGGTACAGCAGCTTGAGCGAAAGGCTCCCGAAGCCTTCGCTCAAGCTGCAGGGTAGATAGCAGGCTTTTCCGCCAAGAAATATAGTCTGCTATTACGCAATAGCCGCCC
>Ga0265354_1000099_pt1 | contig 14928 bp, 14 predicted proteins | sample NZE1metagenome_FD_189074 | JGI IMG/M metagenome (GOLD analysis project Ga0265354, IMG submission 189074) | Rhizosphere microbial communities from Maridalen valley, Oslo, Norway - NZE1 | ecosystem: Host-associated > Plants > Roots > Rhizosphere > Soil | place: Norway: Oslo | collected 2017-09-14 | reverse complement strand
AATTGCATGCCGCGATGAACAAATTGAAGACACCGTTTAATACTTCGGGAGTTGCGCAGGCTGCGGCGTTGGCGGCGATTGACGACAGGCAACACGTTACGCGGTGCATCGAGACGAATGCGATGGAACGCGCAAGATTGAGCGAAGGTCTGAGCAAACTGGGATTGCGGCCGGTGCCGAGCGAGACGAATTTTATTTTTATGGAAGTTGGGCCGGAAGCGAAAGAGATTTGTGACGAGTTGCTGCATTTGGGAGTGATCGTGCGGCCGCTCGGTTGGATGGGCTTTCCGCAAGCGATTCGTATATCGGTGGGCACGACGGAAGAAAATCAGAACTGCCTGGCGGCGATGGGGCAGATATTGACGAAGCGCGCGGGAAAAGGCGAGTTGGCGGCGCGGTGAGAGTGTTGTGGCCGGATGGCGTGATGGCCACGGCTGATCCGATTCTAGAAATCCTGAAAAAATATAAAACGATTGCGGTGGTGGGATTGTCTTCGATGCCTGCGCGGCCGAGTTTTGGCGTGACGGAATACATGCAGAGCGCGGGGTACAAAATTATTCCGGTGAATCCTAACGAGACAGTGGTGCTGGGAGAGAAGAGTTACGCGCGGTTGGAAGATGTGACGGAGAAGGTTGAAATTGTGGATGTGTTTCGACGGTCGGAAAATGTGCCGCCCGTTGTGGAGAGCGCGATCCGTGTGGGAGCTAAGGTGGTTTGGATGCAGTTGGGCGTTGAGAATGCGGCTGCTGCGCAGCAGGCGAGGGCGGCGGGATTGATTGTGGTTGAGGACGCTTGCATTTTGGTAGAGCATAAGAGGCGCGTTCGGCTCTTGTAATTCGGATCTTGTAGGGGCGCGCTTCAGCGCGTCCCGTTTTTGCCTTTTCATGAAGATCGTTCCTCGTGAAAACATCCGCCTCGCTCGGCAGGAGTATCTCGGCCGGAGAATCTATTTCGTCACGATTTGTACCGAAGACCGGCGCTCCATTTTCCGGGACGCAAACCGTGCCACGGCAGCAATTGCGGCGCTAAGAAAAGTTTCCGAGGCGATGAACTTCCATGTGCACGCGTTTTGTTTGATGCCGGACCACGCTCACATTCTGGTCGAAGGGAAGACTCCCGCCTCCGATCTCGTGAAGTTCGTGGCGCAGTGGAAACAGAATACGGGCTATCTATTCCGGCGCGAGATCCCTCGCCGATTTTGGCAACGAAGATTTTATGATCATGTCCTGCGTAGGCCCGAAGATTCGGACGCAGTCGCATGGTACATCTGGATGAATCCCGTGCGGAAGGGGATCATGGCCGAGGCGTCGATGTATCCGTTTTCTGGATCGTTCACGGTTGAATGGCCAAAGACCAAGCCAGAGATTAGCGCCTGGGTTCCTCCGTGGAAAAGCGAAGAGGGGGCGCGAGAGTATAGCGTCAGTTGGGAAGGGGGAAGATTGCGAGATTGCGTTTGCCGGGGAGGATGACGGCTAGGAAGCGGCTGTCGGGCGAGATGTTGAATTCGCGAATGGAGAGGCCGTGGAGGAGTGGTTGCGGAGTGGGTTGCAAGATGGGGACGGCGTTGCCGGGTTTTTGCGCGGGGAGCTCCGGAATGGTGATCCAGACCATGTCACCGGATTTTCTTTCGACGGCGCGCTTGAGCATGATGCGATTTTCGTCAGCCGACCAATGGAAAACGCCGAGGCCTACGCGCAAGCGGACGAAGTGGTCGGGGGCGGTGAGATCGCGAACTTCCAGCACTTCCTTATCGATGAAATATGCGACCTTTTTTCCGCTCGGTGAAACGGAAAGGCCACCGGCATAGCTATCGAGCGTAGCTACTTCCTTGTCGTCCTGCGCAAGAAGTTCGAGGCGCTGAAGACGCGGAGGGCCAGATTGCGTGCGGTCTTGCTCGACGGCGATCGCGGCATTGGTGCGAGGGATGCGGTCGGAGTCGATGAACGTGCGGCCTTCGAAGGCCAAGCCGGCGGGGCCGGTGGAGATATTGGTGTAGCGAAAAGAGAAGAGCATGTGCGGCTTGATGGCTTCTTCGAAGTAGATGATAGTGGCGTTGTCCAGGAGCCATGTTGCGTTGAAGCAGTCCTTGATTAGATTTTCGCCTTTGTTTCCGAAGTGGATTTCTTTGCCGCCGTCTTCAAATGCGAGAGTCATGGAGGAATCTTCGGTGCGGCCACCTTCGTCGACCACACTGGTGGTGAAGAGCTGCGCGAGGAACATGCGTCCGTTGGGAGACCAGCGGAAAGCGTCGACGGCATAAGAGAAAAGCGTGTCGCCGCGGTTGAATTTGTCGCCTTGGAACAGACGGCGGCGCTTGCCGTTAGCTTCCTGGATCCAGATGTCGTCGTGCTGCAGATCGTATTTTTTGGTTTTGATGTTGCGGCGCACGGAATAGACGATGCGGCCGTCGGGAGCAAAAGAGAATGCGGTGACTTCGTCGTCGATATTTTGGAGAGGTTTGTCGAGGTCCTGGGCGCGAGCTTGCGGAACGAAACACCAGCCGAATGCGAAAGGAAGCAGCGCGCAGAGACGCGCGAGCTTCAGGAGTCGGCCCGGTGATCGAAGAGAGGTCATGGTTTGGGGTGTTCCGAAGTATAGGGATGGCAGCAGGGTTTTTGAGTTGGCGCGAATTCCATTATTTCGACGCGCGTGCCATCGGGATCGTAAGCATCGAGACTGTTTTTTCCATCGCGGCCGATTTCGGGACCGTCGAATTGTTGCAATCCGTTCTTTCGGAGTTGAGTGGCGGCTGAGTTGGCATCTTTTACTCCGAGCGAAAAATGGTTTTGCACGCCGAGTTCTTTGTGGTCAGCGGTGGCGGGAATGTTGAGCATGTACTCGATCCAGCTGTGCCCGTCGGGCACCTGGATTTCATACCAATCGGTGTCCTTATCCTTGAAACCGCCATACCAGTAGAGACGAAAACCAAGAAGATCCATGTAGAAGCGATTTTCTGCAGCGAGGTCTTTCACGACGAAGCCGGCGTGAAGTATTCGCACGTACGACTGTGCGGCAGGTGGCGGGTCATCCTCAGGAATTGCGAATCGTTGGATGAAGGAAATGAGATTACCTTCCGGGTCTCGGACCTCAAAGTGGGCATCGTATGGCTGTTTGCCCTGCGGGTTTAAATCATTCGAGATTTTGCTCACAGTTACGCGGTGTGCGACAAGGTAGCTACGCATTCGTTCGACGTCGTCGGTGGCGAAAGAAACTTCCGCGAGCCAGTTTTTGGCGTCGAGGGAAGAAAACTTTTCTAACAAAATCGTCTGATTTTCTCTCCATCCGACGGTAAAGCATGGAACGGAAGTGTAGAAGCACCTACCTCCAGGGCGGACGCCAATTAGGTGCGAGTAGAACGCACGCGATTTCTCGATGTCGGTGACGTAAATGCGGACGTGGTCGATGCCTGTAATCTTCGGACGCGTGGGTTGGTCCTGCGCGGCGAGCGAGGAGCTGAAGCAGCAGGCGGCCACGACAAGGACGATTTGTTTCATCCGCATACTTCTGAATCTTGACATGACGCGGGTTGCATTGGGAAATGCATCACTGTTTTGGTCCTGGGTGCGGGCCGGTGAATTCGGAGCAGCACGGTTTTTGCTTAGGCGTGAACTCCATGAATTCGACGCGGGTGTCGTCGGCATCGTAGATGTTGAGCTGCCATTTGCCGTCGCGGCCGATTTTGGGTTGTTCGGAGAGTTTGATGCCGGCTTTCGTGACCTCGTCGGCGATGGCGTGAATGTCTGGGACGCCGATCGAGATGTGATTCATGACGCCGCGTGTGTGCTTATCGGCGGTGGGCGAAATGTTAAGCATGTACTCGACCCAGTCGGTGCCCTCGGGGACTTGCATGGCGACCCAGTCATCCCGTTCATCCGTCATGCCGCCGTGCCAATACGGACGGAAGCCAAGTTCATTTACAAAGTAACGATCGACAGCCGCGCGATTATTCACGATGAAGCCTGCGTGAATAATACGAATCGGATTTGAAAGACTTGTTGGAGGCAAACCAGCGTTCACGTCTTCTGCGTTGGCCAGGTGATAGGAGTCCGTAATCGAAATGTGATGCCCCTCAGCATCCGTGAGGACGAGACGGATGAGTTCTCCTCCCCGCTTCTTTTTGACCTCGTTAAAGTCAACTTTGTTGTAGTTGAAATATTTTTTGAATCCTTCGAGGTCGTCCGTGAGCAAAGAGACTTCGATGAGCAGACTTGCCGGAGGAGGAATTGGCGCTTTTTCGAACTTAATTCGCTGGCCGCTCGGGAGGAATAAGTATGGAGGAGGTGCTGCCTGGCAGTAATCGCAAGAGTGAGTCGGATCAATGAGCTTTAAATAGAACTTGCGCGCTTCGGTTAGGTCCGAAACAAGAATGGTGACGCCGGCGATACCGAGAATGCGCGGACGCTTAGGCACTTTGCGCTTCGCCACCACCGAAACACACAGGAGCAAACTTGCAAGCAGGAGTGCGAGCTTTTTCATTCGATGACCTCAGAGATTAGTTGCCGTGCGAGATTTTACCTTGCGAATCTCTTCCAAGCGAGCGCGAAGGCGCTGTTCGAAGCCCTGATCGGAGGGCTTGTAGTAGGTGCGTCTGGCGAGATTGTCGGGGAGGCAGGTCATGTCGGTGACTTTTTCATCGAAATTGTGAGCGTATTTGTAGCCTTCGCCATAGCCAACGTTCTTCATAAGGCCAGTGACGGCGTTGCGAAGATGCAACGGTACGGGATCGGCTTCGGTTTTGTGCACGTCGTCGAGGACTTCGCCGTAGGCAGTGTAAACGGCATTGGATTTTGGAGCGAGCGCTAGATAGACGGCGGCTTGGGCGAGCGCGAGATTGCCCTCGGGGGCACCAAGAAAATCAAAGGCGTCTTTGGCGGCAAGAGTGGCGGCTAGGGCGCCAGGTTCGGCGAGGCCGATGTCTTCGCTAGCCATGCGAACCAGTCGGCGAGCGAGATAGAGCGGGTCTTCGCCGGATTCGAGCATACGGGTGAGCCAGTACAAAGCGGCGTCGGGATCGGAGTTGCGCACGGATTTGTGTAGCGCGGAGATGAGATTGAAGTGTTCTTCGCCGGCTTTATCGTAGCGGAGGAGCTTGCGTTGGAGGACGTCTTCGAGGAGTTCACGCGTGATTTGTTTCGAAGCCCCGCCCTCAGCAATCGAAGGTGTGGCACCCGCACTGCGAACGGCGAGATCGAGCGTGTTGTAGGCGGAGCGGGCGTCTCCGTTCGCATAGGAAGCGATGCGAAAGAGAACGTCGTCGGTGGCTTCGACGTTTTCGTTGCCGAGGCCGCGCTCTTTGTCGGCGATGGCGCGCTTGAGGAGGTCGACGATTTGCGGCGTCGTGAGTGGATCGAGAACGTACACTTTCGTGCGCGAGAGAAGCGGAGAGATGACTTCGAACGAAGGATTTTCGGTGGTCGCGCCGATGAAAGTGATGTGGCCGGCTTCGACGTAGGGGAGAAAAGCGTCCTGCTGGGCCTTGTTGAAGCGATGGACCTCGTCAACGAAAACGATGGTTCGCTGTCCGCCGTGTGATTTACGTTCAGAGGCGGCCATGACTTCCTTGATTTCCTTGATGCCAGCGAGCACCGCGCTGAAGGCTACGAACTCGGAACGCGTGAGGCGGGCAATCATGCGCGCAAGCGTAGTTTTGCCGCAACCCGGAGGACCCCACAGGAGCATCGAGGTGATTTGATCGTTTTCAATTTGTTGGCGAAGCGGTTTGCCGGGGCCGAGAAGTTTTTCCTGGCCGATGAATTCATCAAGCGTGCGCGGGCGCATGCGTTCGGCGAGGGGTTGGTGAGCTGAGTCTTCGGCGGTGGGTTGGGGGAGTTTGGAGAAGAGGCTCACGATTTGGCCCCGATTTTTTCGGATAAGGAATTGCGCTGGCGGGCGGCTTCGTAGAACAAAACCGCGGCGGCGGCCGCTGCGTTGAGAGATTCGATGCCGCTGGACATGGGTATGCGGATGCGGGCGTCGGCGCTGCGCTCGACTTCTTCGGGGAGGCCTGCGCCTTCGTTGCCGACTAGGAGGGCGACCGGTTGGCACCAGTCGACTTCCCAGGGGGAGAGTGGCGGAGCGATCGTGCTCGAAGGGGACGCGCTGAAGCGCGCCCCTACAACGGAGGTGGACGCCGATGGGGAGACTTCGTGCACTGAGGTGGCTAGGGTGCGAACGTTGGCGATCTTTAGCTGCGCGAGAAGAATCGGTAGCGACATCCCCGAAAGGACTGGCAGGTGGAGAGCGGCACCGGCGGAGGCGCGCAAGGCTTTTGGCGAAAAGGGACTGGCGGTTCCGGATTGGCCAGACGCGGCTGTGATCGCGCCGGTGGCGCCAAAGGCGGCGGCGGTGCGCAGGATGGTGCCGACATTCCCGGGATCTTGAACCCCGGCAAGAACCACGAGAAGCGGTGAGCACGCGGAATTTGGCAATGGAGCTCTTAGCAATTCGTCGAGCGTGACGATGCGGGGACGGACGAGCGCGGCGACGCCTTGCGGGTGCTCGGTGTCGGCAAGACCTTCAAAGAGGCGATCGGTGGTGCGCAGGGTGGGGAAAGCAATTTCTGGCCGGCTAATGAACGGGGCGAGGCGATCACGGTGGCGTTCGCCGGATTCGCTGAAAAGGACCGCTTCGATGGGGCAGCCGGAGCGCAGGGCTTCTTCGACCAGGCGGACGCCTTCGATGCCGACCGCGCCGGACTCCGTGGGCAGGCCGCCGCGGAGCGCCATGCGGAATTGTTTGAGCCAGCGATTGTCGCGGCTGGTGAGGACGCCGGGTGCGGCTGTACTCGCGCTGGCAGCGTTGCGAGCGGATTTGCCAGGAGTGGCCATCAAGGGGAGCGTAACAAATTTCGGGCCTTTGAAGGTAATTGGTCGATCCGTGGAGGGTTGAAGCAAGGGTTTCAGTCAAATTGCAACAGGTAGATCGCTTCGAACACGAAGTACATCGAAACAGACCAGCCGATCAACAGGGCTCTCACTTTGCCTCTACCGAAAAAGCTCAAAGCGGTTGCAGCGAAGAACGTCCAAACAAGAACGGGGCCCAGTGGTCGCCACATTCCCGGCCCCGCGAGACCTCCGTGCGGACTCCCACCGTTGTATAGCCACGACGCATTCCACACGATGTGCAAAATCGTAGCTAAGCCCGAAGTGCCCAATGCTCCCATCACTAAGTATTTCCGCCATGTGGGAAGCGGCGCTCGGGCATTTGATTGGATCAGGCCTCTAAAGGCGAGGCAGAACAAGGAACAGGGTAAAAGGAAGAGGATCGCGGAGCCTACATAGATAAAGGCGTCTGGCGACGTGCGAAACTGCATGTGACCTCTTAATCTGCGGTGGCCGTCGCGTGAATTGTACGAGCAGTCGCCTGATTTTCAAAACCGGAGAGTTGTGAGAGGAGTTCGAACGAGCGGAGGCGCGCTGCGTGATCGTAGATGTGGGCGGTGGTGATGATTTCGTCGGGTTGCGTGACTTCGATGAATTTGAGGATGCCGCGCTCGACGGTCTCGGGCGAGCCTACGGCAGAGACCAGGAGCGTCATGCTGGCGGAGGCTTTCTCCGCGGGCGACCAGTAGGAGTCGATGTCGTCGATGGGCGGCGGAATTTGGCCGGGAGTGCCGCGGCGAAGATTTGTGAAGGATTGCTGCACGGAAGTGAAGAGGTAGCGCGCCTGGGCGTCGGTGTCGGCGACGATGACGTTCAGGCCAAGCATTGCGTAAGGGCGATCGAGTTGCCGAGACGGCTTGAACTGCGCGCGATAGAGCGCGAGCGCCTGCATCATATCGGCGGGCGCGAAGTGAGAGGCAAACGCAAAGGGCAGGCCGAGTTGGGCAGCAAGTTGTGCGCTGAAGAGGCTTGAGCCGAGCAGCCAGATCGGCACACGCAGGCCCGCTCCTGGAACGGCGCGAATTTTTTGACCGGGCGCGGCCGGCTCGAAATAGGATTGCAGCTCTTCGACGTCTTGCGGGAAATTGTCGGAGGCGGCGGCTGCCTGGCGGCGTAGGGCGCGCATGGTCGGCTGGTCGGTGCCGGGAGCGCGGCCGAGACCAAGATCGATGCGGTCCGGATAGAGCGAGGCGAGCGTGCCGAATTGTTCGGCGATCACGAGCGGCGAATGATTCGGCAGCATGATGCCGCCGGAGCCGACGCGAATAGTCTTTGTGCCTCCAGCGACGTGGCCAATGACGACCGACGTGGCGGCGCTGGCGATGCCGGGCATGTTGTGGTGCTCCGCCAGCCAAAAACGGTTGTAGCTCCAGGCTTCCGCGTGTTGCGCGAGATCGAGAGAGTTGCGAAGCGCGGTGGACGCGGTTGCGCCTTGGGGAATCGGCGAGAGATCGAGAATGGAGAAGGGAATCACGCTTCATTGGATGCCCTGGTCAGTGCTCAAGTTACGGATGACAATCTTGACGGCTTGCGAAGGAGTGCGACGGTCTGGAAGGGCGTTTGACTGGCCAAAATGAGCCTTTCGGCAGGCTCTTATTGCAAGCGATAGAGGGGTGTGTTAGCGTCGCCGGACTGATTGAAATTGCGGGCGAAGAGACGGTTGGTGTGAATTGCATCTTCGCCAAAGGCCAAAAAATTGCCGGCAGAACTGCTGCGCGTTAATTCGCAAGACCCGGAATCGGAAGTGCTGCGCTACGCGGCGGATTTTCTTGGCCGCGGAAGTGTGGTCGGTATCCCCACGGATACGTTTTACGGATTAGCTGCCGACCCGTTTAATCTCGCTGCGGTGGATGAAATATATCGAGTGAAAGGCCGCCCGGAGACGCGTGCGCTGCCGATTTTGGTGCGTTCGCTCGAGCAGGCCATGCAGCTGGCTCGTGAAGTGCCGCAGATTTTTTTGCGATTGGCGCAGGAATTCTGGCCGGGAGCATTGACGCTGGTCGTGGACGCCGCCAACCGCTTGCCGTTGAAAGTGACGGCGAACACGGGAAAAGTGGCGTTGCGCTGGCCCAAGAGCGATATCGCGAGAAGGTTGATTGAAGAGTTTGATGGGCCCATCACAGGAACGAGCGCGAACATTTCCGGATTTCCGTCGTGTTCGAATGCCGAGCAGTTGGTGAAGCAGCTGGGCGGGCGCCTGCCGCTAATCTTGGACGGCGGAGAAACTGGTGCGACGCTGGGATCGACGATTGTTCATGTGCATGGCGGAGCGTGGAAGATTATTCGCGAAGGCGCGATTCCCGTGGCGGAGATTGAGAAGGCGCTGAAGTAGTAGATAAGGGCGCTTATTCCTGCCGCGGAACCGCAACTCGATAGTCCGGCGTGAACGCAAGTCCGTTTCTCCACCCGGCGGGAAACATTAACTGAATTCCCGTAGGAAGGTAGACGGGAGAAACTGGTCCCGGTTTTTCGATATGGCTTATCACCAGATCGTGTTGAAACGTCCACCAGTCGTTCCACGATTGATCTAGGTTCTTCCGGCTCAGATTCACTTCCTCGTACAACGCTCCAAGCTTTTGCTGCTCCTGAGGTGTAAGTTCGGCGAAATCTATCAGAGCAGCGCGCTTAGCTGAATTCCATGGCGCGGGCGAAAATGCCATTCGAAAATCCGATGTGAACTCCAAACCTGTCAGCTTTGGGTGCGCAGTCTTGAATGTTTCGTAGAAAGCCCGCCTTGCAGAATCTGCCTTGGACACTCGCTCTTGTGCGTTGTCGAGCTCCTGCGAAAGTCGCTGAGCCCTCTCGGTCTCAGCGGTGGAGAGGTGGATGACAGGGACCAGGTCTTGTGCAGCGGACGGGGACGACAAATACAGAATCAGGATTGCGGAGAATAACGCTGAAGCTCTTACCATGTCATGGCCATCCTAGCGCTAGAGTCACACAATGGTAAGTGAAGAATCACTACAATGGCCTGACGAGTGGCAGCTACATTAACCTCGCCACTATTTTTGCTATTGAAGTACAACTGGCCGCTGAAGGACCGCGAGAAAGTCGAAATCGCCGGTTGGCGAGAGCCCGAGGTTGCCGAGCGAGCGGCGATGGACGGAGACGACGTCGGTGAACCAGAGCGACAGGTAGGGCAGATCGTCCGCAAGGATTTTTTGAACTTCGCTGCAGAGTTCGCGGGCAAGACTGCGCACTATTGCGGCGGAGCATAGGAGATTTTACCGAGTATGGCTGGCGCTAGCGCGCCGGTAGCGCTTGGTAGATTGCTGGCGCGGCGGTGGAATGTTTCGTAAGCGAGGAGCGCAAAGGCGAAAGCTTCTTTGGCGTCTTCGGGAATGCCGAAGCTCGAGGAAGAAAGAATTTCTAGGCCGTTTAAGGCAGCGGAGAGTTGCACCAGGAGAAGAGGGTTCTTTGCGCCGCCGCCGGAAACAATGAGTTGGCGGATTTTTGTTTTGGGTAAGACGAAGCGATTCAGCGCGTCGACGACGGAAAGCGCAGTGAAAATCGTTGCGGCGCGGATGAGATCGGCGGGTTTGGCGCGATGTTTTTTGCCGAGCGCGAGAACTTTTTTCAGGTAAGCGTGACCGTAGTATTCGCGGCCGGTGGATTTGGGAGGTGCGAGCTTTAGATATGGATCCCGCATCAGCTCGTCGAGAAGCGCTGGAATAGAGCGGCCAGTTTGAGCGATGCGAGCGTCTTTGTCGAAGCGCTGGCGGCCGTGGGTGAAATGAGCGACAAGCGCGTCGATGAGCATGTTGGCTGGGCCGGTATCAAAGGCGAGGATTTGTTCTGGCTTTGCCGCGGCGGGAATCACGGTGATGTTGGCGATGCCGCCGAGATTCAGCGAGACACGGCCGAGTTTTGCGTGACGATAAAGAAGATAGTCCGCGTACGGGACGAGCGGCGCGCCCTGGCCGCCCAGAGCGATATCGGCGGGACGGAAATCGCCGACCGTAGTGATGCCGGTACGCGCGGCGATGACGGACGGTTCGCCGATTTGCAGCGTCGAGGCTGTGGAACGGCCAAAATAAGGCACGGGCTTGCCCTGATGGAAAATGGTTTGGCCGTGGCTGCCGATCAGTGCGATGCGTTTTGGTGAAACGCGAAATTTCCTGCACGCAGTGAGGGCGGCTACCGCAAAAACTTCTCCCAGGCGAAAATTGAGCTGGCTGAGTTCGCCAGCGGCGATGGGATGTTGCTCGGCGACGCGCAAAATTTCCTTGCGTAGCGGGGCCGGAAATTTGCTTGAAGTGTGGCCGAGAAGCTTTGCGTGCAGACGTGGTGGCGCGCCGGAGATGCGGGCTAGTGCGACGTCGATGCCATCGGCGGAGGTGCCGGACATAAGGCCGAGCACGAGCATTGGTTTGGGTGCCATCGTCTGTGATTGGATTTAAACACAGAGGACACAGAGAACACAGAGTGGACACAGAACGACGGGGATAAAGAGTGAACTCGGGCAAACGCGAGCGAAGAACTGCTGGGAGCACAGCCAGGATTGGCTGTGCCACAAGGCTCAGGAGATTTGCTTTTTTAGTTCTGCGAGGAGGTTGAGGGCGTCGAGGGGTTTGAGTTGGTCGAGGTCGGCGCCGCGAAGCTTTTCCAAGACGGCGCGGTCTAGTGCGGTGAAGAGAACTTCCTGATGGCCGTTGCGGCGGTGCGATGCCGCGGAACCCACCGGAGCATTAGCCAAGATTGCTGATGGATCGTCTAGGGCGCCAGGAGAGAGAGTCTCACTAAGCGCGTGCTCGCTCTGCTCGTGTTTCTTCAAAACTTCGCGGGCACGCTCGATGACGCTGCGAGGAAGTCCTGCGAGGCGGGCGACTTCAATGCCGTAACTTTTATCGGCGCTACCGGGTTCGACGCGGCGCAAGAAAATAATCTCGTTGGGCGTCTCTTTGACGGAGACGTGAACGTTTTGCACGCCGGTCAGGAGATCGGCGAGCTCAGTGAGCTCGTGATAATGCGTGGCGAACAGTGTGCGCGCGCGCGTGTGCTTCTGCAAATGCTCGACGACGGCCCAGGCGATAGAGAGGCCGTCAAACGTCGCTGTCCCGCGGCCAACTTCATCGAGAAGCACGAGGCTCGAAGGCGTGGCGTGATGCAAGATGGCGGCAACTTCGCTCATCTCGACTAAAAAGGTCGAACGGCCGCGCGCGAGATTATCGCTGGCGCCGATGCGTGTAAAGATGCGGTCGGTGACGGGCAGCTTGGCTTGGCGAGCTGGAACGAACGAGCCCATCTGCGCCATCAGCACAATCAGCGCCGCTTGCCGAAGGTATGTCGATTTGCCGCCCATGTTCGGACCAGTGATCAGCAAGAGCTGCTGGCGGCCAGGGTCGAAGCACAGATCATTGGGAACGAAGCGCTCGCCGCGCTGCCGGAGCAGTTCTTCGATAACCGGATGCCGGCCTGCCACAATGAGCAACTCGCCGGTGGCGTTAAACTCCGGCCGCGCGTAACCGCGATCAGCGGCCAGCTTCGCGAACGAGCTGAGCACATCGAGCTGTGCGACGGCCGCCGCCGTACGGCGAAGACGCGTAGCCTGGGAAGCGATGCTGGAGCGAATCTCGACGAAAAGTGCGCGCTCGATCTCCAGAATGCGTTCATCCGCAGCGAGAATCTTGCGTTCATACTCTTTCAGCTCGGGAGAAGTGAACCGTTCGGCATTCACAAGCGTCTGCTTGCGTTCGTAGTCGGCCGGCGCGAGATGGAGGTTGGGTTTCGAAATCTCCATGTAGTAGCCAAAAATGGAATTGAAGCGAATCTTCAAAGACGCGATGCCGGTGCGCTTGCGTTCGCGCTCTTCCATAGCGGCGATAATTTGTTTGCTGTGCTGACTGAGGTTGCGGAGTTCGTCGAGCTCGCCATCATAGCCGCTGCGAATCATGCCCGCATCGGTGGCGAGGGCTGGTGGTTCATCGGCGATGGCGCGTTCGAGACGTTCGCGAACGTCGGTGAGCTCGTCAATCTCGCTATGAAGATGACGAAGCAGCGCGCTGCCGCCCACCGGAGGCGGCGTCAAGAAATTCTTCAGCACGGGAAGCTGCACAAGTGATTTGCGAAGCGCGACGAGTTCGCGGGGTGTGACTAATCCCAGCGTGATGCGGCTTGTGAGCCGCTCCAGGTCCTGTATGCCGCGCAGCTCCTTACGAATTTCGCCGCGAACCACGGTCTGCTGCACGAGATGCGCAACGGATTCGAGCCGCGCTTCGATCGCGTCGCGATCGATAAGTGGCCGCAATATCCACGAACGCAAAAGCCGCGCGCCCATGCCCGTAACGGTCGTGTCTAGGGCAGCAACGAGAGTCACAGGTCCACTTCGAGAAGATTCCTCGGTGAAAATCGGAGTGATCAGCTCGAGGTTGCGCACCGTGACAGGATCGAGAACAAGCGTTTCGTGTTGCTCGTAGTAGCGGACGCGGTCCAGATGTTGCAGTGCCTCGATGCTCGGAGGCTGCGTGCTCGTCGAGCCAGTACCCGTATCCGGACCGCGAGCGGCGTTTTCCCGTAAGTAATGAACGATGGCTCCGGCGGCCGAGAGAGCTTGCGGATGGTCGTCGAGCCCCAATCCCGTCAGCTCAGCGACGCCAAACTGTTCGCGCAAAATCCTCTCGGCGTAGTCGCGCTGAAAAATCCAATCCTCAAGACAACTCTCAACGCCGCCGGCACCTTCGAGCAGCGAAGTTTTTGCGGTTTCAAAGAGCTGCTGCGGGCGCGGGAGAAGCGTTTCGCGCGGGTGGAGAAGCTGCAGTTCGTCGCGAAGAGACTCATCTGCATCGGCACCGCAAAATTCCGTGGACTGAAATTCGCCAGTCGAAAGGTCCACGAACGCCAGGCCGACAGGCGACCCCGAAGAATGTTTTGCAACGGCAGCCAAATAATTATTTTCGCGCGCATCAAGAACCGAGCCGTCGGTGGCAGTGCCTGGAGTGATGACACGCACAACTTCGCGGCGCACCAGCTTTTTGCCGGGCCCGGGCAGTTCCATTTGATCGCATATGGCGATTTTGAAGCCGCCGCGGATCAGCCGCGCAATGTAACCATCCGCGGCGTGATAAGGCACGCCGCACATGGGAATGGGCTGACCTTTTTCGCGGTTGCGGGAAGTCAGAGTGATTTGCAGCTCGCGCGAAGCCAGAATGGCATCTTCGTAAAAAAGTTCGTAAAAATCGCCGAGGCGAAACAGTAGCAGCGCGTGAGGGTAGCGCGTCTTGATCGCGTGATACTGCTGCATCAAAGGTGAGGTGGGTTCGCTCATCGATTAATCAATATTTGTCTGCAGAGTCCAAAACACAAACTCGCGCGCGAGAACGGTCTTGCCAGTAGGGGCGCAGCACGCTGCGCCCCTACAACCTCGGACCCAGCCAATTTCGAATGGTGTGCCGCGCTCATTCACGAATTCCCAGTTCGCTCAGAAGAAAAGCGTAATCCAGCGCGATCTCCCGCAAATAATCGTAACGACCGGAAGCTCCGCCGTGTCCCGCGCCCATGTTCGTTTTAAAAAGCAGTGCATTAGTATCCGTTTTCAACGTGCGCAACTTCGCCACATACTTCGCAGGCTCCCAATACATGACCTGGCTATCGTTCAGTCCAGTCTTCACGAGCATCGTCGGATAAGCCTTGGCCGCCAGATTCGTATACGGGCAATAGCTCTTCATATAGAAATAATCTTCCGCAATACGCGGATCGCCCCACTCTTCATATTCTCCAACGGTAAGAGGCAGGGAAGCATCGAGCATCGTATTTAACACATCCACGAACGGTACGTGGTTGATCACCATGCGAAAAAGCTCAGGCCGCATATTCGCAACCGCGCCCATCAACAGCCCGCCGGCGCTGCCCCCTTCGATAATCAGCTTTTGCGAAGTCGAGTAGCGCTCCACGATGAGGTGTTCCGCCGCAGCAATAAAATCCGTGAATGTGTTGCGCTTATGCCGCAGCCGTCCCGCGTCGTGCCAGGGCTTGCCAAGTTCACCACCGCCGCGGATATGCGCAACCGCAAAAATCACGCCGCGATCGAGCAGACTTACACGGTTCGAGC
>Ga0265354_1000098_pt1 | contig 14977 bp, 17 predicted proteins | sample NZE1metagenome_FD_189074 | JGI IMG/M metagenome (GOLD analysis project Ga0265354, IMG submission 189074) | Rhizosphere microbial communities from Maridalen valley, Oslo, Norway - NZE1 | ecosystem: Host-associated > Plants > Roots > Rhizosphere > Soil | place: Norway: Oslo | collected 2017-09-14 | reverse complement strand
AAGACGGCGGAAACTCACCGGGCCAATATCATGAGGAAGTTGGAGATGCATTCCGTCAGCGAGGTCGTTCGGTACGCGGTGAAGAACCAAATTATTGAGGCGTGACGCTCCCCCCTGCGATCACGCAAGACGTGTTGTTCTCATATGGACGCGCAGCGCACTGGAAGTTGTTGTTTGTTCGAATGAATTGCAGCTGTTTGCGATATCCTTTCTGTGACTCTCGACCGGGACGCGAGGAGATCACTGTCTATGCCTAGAGTGCTTATCGTCGATGACCACGCCTTTATCCGCCGTGGTGTTCAAACGATTTTGCATTCATTTCCGGAATGGGAGTTTTGCGGCGAAGCGGAAAATGGGAAAGAAGCTATCCGCTTGGCCGACGAGCTGAAACCGGAAGTCATCATTATGGACGTTTCCATGCCCGGCCTGAACGGCATCGAGGCCACCCGAGCCATTCGAAAGGCGCAGCCCGACGTCAAGATTGTTTTGCTCACTCTTCACGAATCAGCCGAATTGTTGCGGAGCGCTTTTCGCGCGGGTGCGAGGGGATATCTGTTGAAGACAGACGCGGAGCAGGAATTGGTGAAGGCTCTCACGGTGGTCGTCGGAGATGGCGTTTATATAAGCCCAAAGATGGATAGCGAAGTAGTGAAGAGCGTGATTCAGGAAATGAGCGGGCCGCAGCAACGATTTGAGCCTCCAGCAGTAGCGTTTTGAGCCTCCAAATAGATAGTTTCTTTTCTTTTATTTCGCTTTCTGAAGATTCAATCCTTCGGCTCGAGTTCTACAGAGTTCCACCGATGGAAAACTATTCTTTCGTTGCCATACGATAGGGTCGTGATTGGTAAGATCGCCAGCGGCCATGTCCCATAGGGAGTGACTGCACACGGTAACCCGAGCCGGGCCTTTGCAGTTTGACCGCCTTGGAAGTTGCCCTCGGCCGTTGGCCACCTAATGTGCATAGGCATCTATAAGCTTTGAGAGTCCTATGTAGTTCGGCACGCCGCCGAGCCTGCTTACCGTAAATCCGCGCGATTTCTACCACCTAACCCTGATAGCGACCCTTTGAATCTGAATTGGGGAGGCCCCAAAGAGACTCTCTCTTTTGGGGCCTGCGTTGCGTGATTCGTTTGAATCGTGATTTCGGTCGCAGACTATTCTAGCTTTGCAGCGCCATCGATTCCGTTTTCGTTAGGATCAAGAGCCGTTGCCGCAGTTTCACCCGGGCTCGGAAGATTCTGGATTTTACAAGCTCTGGAGTAATTTCCATGGCTTTAGCCAGCTCCCGGCTCGTCCATCCTTCCCCCTTTTGCAGGATGAAAGTGTTCTTAAGCGTAGGATGCAAAGCGTCGAGAGCCTTCGTAGCTAATTCCTTCGTCAGGTACTCTCGTTCTGGATCTGCACGCAAATCCCGGAGCTCGGCGCGCGTCTCATTGCCGTCCAGAATCCCGTCCTCACTGGCAGGACCTGTGGTTGCCGCTGCTTCTGGCCGGCGTTTGCGCAGCATCATGAGAGCTTCATTGATTGCGATGCGGACTAACCAGGTCGAGAACTGTGAATTTCCTTCAAACTGCCCAATCTTCCCGTATGCTTTGCAGAAGACATTCTGCAGATTGTCCTCGGCGTCTTCGCGGTTCTTCAGGATCTTGAAGGACATCCCGTAGACGCGATGAGAGTGCCGGTGGACGAGCTCTCCAAACGCGGTGCGGCTTCCGGCACGCGCGCTGGCTATAAGTTTTTCTTCCGAATGTGCCATCTGGCTGTTCATCACGTCGGCAATCTCCTGTACGGCTGGGTTGATCGAAATCGGCCTTTATCGCTATCAGGTATAAGACGATAGGGGAGCACGGACAATACAGTCCAAGCTGTATAGAATTGAACATAACCTCGTATTCCTCATGGACCCCCCGTTGAATTCGGTTCTTGAATCGGCAAAAGAGCCGCCAAAAGAGATAGGGCGAAGCAATTATGTGCCTCGCCCTTCTTCCCAATTTGGTTTCCCAGTTTGGTTTGACTTACTGTTTACGTTCCGGAGAGGCCTTCTGCAAACGATGAACAAGAGTCTTTCCGGACTCAGGGGATTCATACTTCGGTTCGGTGATGATCAAAGCGGCCGTGGCATCAGGGCCGTATAGGCGATGATTGGCATCATTGTCAGGACGCAGCGTCGAGCCTTCCAACGACACACCTGCGAAAACGCCGCGCGCTCGCGAGTAGCTGAGCATTTCTGCACGCATGAAAGCGTCTGTGTCTGCTGACGTAGTGCGACCCTTCGGTCCGGCGGCGATGGAAGCATCTCCGCCAAGCTTCACTTTGCTATGCAGCAGACTTTCCGCTCCACGATTGTTCATGACCAGGATCACGAAGTCCGTGGCTTCTGCTCCAATTTGCAATCCGAAGCTGCCGCCTTCCAGGGCGTACATTGCTGGCGCGCCCCAAGGTCCCGTGAAATCCTTGCCCGTGCGGCAAACCATGGCGCCGCGGCCATAGCTTCCCCCAACGACGAAAGCTGCCTTCAAAACGGAAGGTAGCACTACAACGCAGCGAGCTTTATTGAGCAGGTCTTGAGGAATGTTATCCGGAACATCAAGGATCTCCTGGATGACCGTGCCGGCGTTCTCCAAGCGATTGTTTTCGTCCTTCACGTCGTCCGCTGCATTCCGTGCAAATGAGAGAGGCGCCAGCATCAGCGCACCCGCGAAAATAGCTGCTATACGATTCATAAATCTATCCTCCATCCTTTTTTGTATTTTGAAACCTTCACTGATTAGCCTTGAACCTAATCTCCGCGGCGGCCGGAAACCACAACAATGACCCCGCCCAGGAGAGCCACAGCGCCAAGTATCGGAGGAAGCGGAACAGTGTGATGTACTTCCTTCGTGGCCTGGATGGGCCCGATGTCCACTACCTTTTTTTGTGTTGTGTAGCTGAACCCTTGATACGCCAGCGCCAAAAGCCCGATAGCGATCAAAGCGATTCCCAGGATTGTTCGTCCGCCCATAGTTCCTCCGTATTCGCGAATCGGAATGTGTTCAGCTCCTCATGCAAGACGAGGTAGAGATTGTGAAATCTCCGTCTCAAACCCGGCGGAGGAGATGACCTACGAGCGACACAAGGAAGAGAACCAGGAAGATAAAGAAGATGATCTTCGCGATCCCTGCCGCAGCCAGCGCAATTCCAGAAAAGCCGAGCACTGCTGCAATAAGCGCCAGAATAAAGAATCCCAATGCCCAACGTAGCATCACAACCTCCTTATGTTTCCCGTGCAGATTTTTGTAGACCCTGAACCAAGGCGTCTTGCTGACTTCTTGAGTTCGAGAAACCCGCCACGATTCTTTACCTTTGTAAGCCTTGGGTGCCCCCGACCTCCATACGGTGGAGTCCTTACCCACCTTCAAGGAATGCTGTATTTGCTGGAAAGTCTCTTATTTGCATCGTTTTAGAGGCCCGAGCTCAGTGTTTCCCTGTATGTACGCTCTTCTACTTGCGTGGTCCTCTTGGCATGTAAGGTTCGACGCGCTTCCCAGCGGCGCAATGCCGAGCCCGTGGCCGTTACGAAAGACTAAAAATCAGGAGACTCCTATGAACTGGGATCAGCTGGAAGGAAAATGGAAACAACAATCTGGCAAAGTAAAGGAAAAGTGGGGAAAACTCACCGATGACGACCTCACGGTAATCCACGGTCAGCGGGAACAGTTGATCGGGAAAATTCAGGAACGCTACGGAATCGTGAAGGAAGAAGCCGAGAAACAGGTTGACGAGTTTGCCCGGTCCTTCCGAAGCGAAGAGGCAGCGGAAGAAAAGCGCCAGCGCGAGCAGGAAGCGGAAATTCGCGCAAACGCGAGAGAAAAGAAGCGTAGTGCTGGCCAATCTTAATCCGACCCTGTCTCGCCATTAAACGCGAGGCGTAGGAGCCATGTGTTCCAAGAATAGCGATTGGCTCCCGCGCCTCGCTGGATTTTTCGCCCTTTTCTTGGAGGTTGTGGTCCTCTGGTTCATGAAGCATTTGCGATGCGCACTGGTTTGTATGCTTACTATTTGTCTTGGATGGCCTTGTCCTTCTCAGGCCTATTCCGTTTTAACCCACGAAGCCATTATTGATACAGCATGGGATACAAACATCCGCCCCCTGCTCCTCGCGCGTTTTCCAGCTGCCACCAGGGACGAACTTCGTAACGCCCATGCTTACGCCTACGGTGGCGCCATCATTCAGGACATGGGCTACTACCCACATGGCAACAAATTCTTTAGCGATCTCACGCACTATTTTCGCAGCGGCGATTTTATCCAAGCTTTGCTCCACGATTCTCAGGATCTGAACGACTATGCTTTCGCGATTGGAGCCATGGCGCATTATGCGGCGGACAACAGCGGGCATCGTCTGGCAACAAACCTCGCCGTTCCGATGCTGTATCCCGAACTCAAAAAGAGGTACGGGGACGTCATCACGTACGAGGACAATCCGATTGCTCACGTGAAAACTGAATTTGGATTTGACGTACTGGAGGTTGCCAAAGGCCGTTTTGCTCCAGACAGTTACCATGACTTTATCGGTTTTGAGGTCGCAACGCTTCTCCTAGAACGGGCTTTTCAGGAGACTTACGGCCTGGAACTTTCCTACGTTTTAAAGAACGAAGCGCGCGTAATTAACTCTTACAGGCATGACGTAAGCTCGCTCATTCCGGAAGCGACTAGGGTCGCATGGAAGCTGAAACAGGATGACATTCAGAAGGACTTGCCAGGAATGACGCGCCAAAAATTTCTATACAACATTTCGCGGTCGAGCTACGAAAAAAAGTGGGGGAAGGATTACACCAAACCAGGCTTTGGCGAGGCTTTTCTCTCTTTCCTTTACCGTATCCTTCCGAAGATCGGCCCTCTTAAGGTGCTCTCGTTCCGTACCCCTACGCCGCAGACAGAAAAGTTATTTGAAGATAGTTTCAATGTCACTCTGGATCGCTATCGTTCTCTCTTAGGCGAGCTGCAAAACGGGAAAGTGGCTCTGCCCAACGACAACTTCGATGTGGGCGAAACGACCGCGCGCGGACAATATCGCCTGAATGATGACGCTTGTGCTCAACTCCTCGACGAGCTTGCGAAAAAGGATTTTTCTCAAGCCTCTCCGGAATTGCGCGCCGATCTCCTGCATTACTTTTCTTCTCCGGATATTCCCGCTTCGGACAAACTATCAGAGAAGGCGCGAGCCCGTTTGAAGGCCAACGTGCAGAAGTTGGAACGCGCCGCTCCGGCGCCTGCTGCTGCGAAAAACGGAAATACTCAAACGAATCCGCGATAAAAGCAGATTCATACATCGGAATGTTGGACGGACTACTACAAACACCCGATGGTCCACCCACAGTGCTCCATTTACTCTCCCATGAATCCATGTTGCTTCGCCGCTTATTCGTCTGAAGGCCGGCGAGACGCAGAGACGACAGAAATGAGGAGAATGCTATGGACCTACTTTGGACGCTCGCGGTAATTCTTCTGATCCTATGGCTTTTGGGCCTCGTGACTTCCTTCACCTTGGGAGGATTCATTCACATTCTTCTAGTCGTGGCCATCATTGTCGTCTTGATTCGGGTTATTCAAGGTCGAAGGCCCGTACTGTAGTTTATACGGCCAGTTCGGAGGCCAGGACTTCTGGCGCCGGGCTAATGCCCACAATAAGCGTAGATCCAGCCTGAGCTTGAATTGCCAACGAACTCAGCGACGCCTCGCCCATGCTCCGATCGGCTCGCCATATAGAATGCCGTTTCGCGCTCTTGGGGAAATCAGCGCGGCGCCCTCCGATAAATCCTCCCTCGTATCGTAAGTATTGACAGTAGCAGCCTGTTCATCTCTCTGTCAGAAACGGCATGCTCGGCTGCCGTAGGCAAGGCAACACGAAGACGCAAATCTTGGTGGCCAACAGCCAGGTAGCAAATCGGCTGAGAATTGCATACCCAGGCGAATTCGACTTACGGAGGAAGCATGATTAAACGGTATTACCCTTGGATTGTTGGACTCGCGCTGTTTACCGCACTGATGTCGGCTATCCCGCTCCTTCGCCCAAGTGAGGCCAAAGCCCCACCTCAGCAATACCCGGTCATGGATGGGGTGGCCAACAAAATCACTGCGAAGTACCAACAATCAAGCTGCGAGCAGTTGTGGATTCAGAAGTCCCAAAAAGCGCCGCCGACTCTGGAAGAACAAAAGCTCGTAGCATTTCTTAGGAACGATCCACAAATGCGCACCGCCTTCATCAACAAGGTTGCGCCGCCTATCGTCAACAAAATGTTCGACTGCGGTATGGTTCCCTAATTGTCTCAGCAATACGAAAAGTGGCTGAGATGATCAAGGATGTTTCTAACCCATCTGCGCTCATCATTCGAAGCAGCATTTTTGTGAGTTCTTGTGCCTTCTCTCTGTGCCTGCACTTGAGCTTAAAAGCGTGCGGTTCTGAGCAAGAAGAGTGTCGCTTTGCTCTGTTAAAACTGACAGTAGCCGTACGCAAGCCCTTCCCCGAGCATAGCCGCATGTGATGGTTTATTTGTTCGGGGACGATTTTTGTTCGCCTACGCGGCAATGAAACGATCTCGTTTGCTAGTCGTTCAATTTTCTATCATCGAGAGCCGGCTTACAGCTCTCGATGGCTAAGCGTGAACCCTTTCCGAGCGTGGAAAGAAGAAGTGGAGAGTAGAAATGATAAAAAATTTCACGAAACAGCTTTTGTCGGTGACGCTATCCGTCCTGGTGATTTTTGGCGCTGTGCCAATGGACGCCCAGCAGGCGGGGTATTCGGGGCAGGGCACCCCTTTGACGGCGGCAGAATTGGAAGCACTGGTGGCGCCCATCGCTCTTTATCCTGACGCGCTGGTAGCTCAGGTACTTTCGGCAGCGACATTTCCAGATCAAGTAGCCTATGCGGAGAACTGGATTCAGATGAACCCGGAACTTACCGGCCAAACCTTGATGACGGCCGTAAATGCGCAAAGTTGGGATCCCAGTGTGAAGGCGCTCACACAATTTCCCTCCGTGTTAGCCAACATGTCGAAGAATCTCAGTTGGACTTCGTCACTGGGAGAAGCATATGGCACGCAAGCTGCCGACGTGATGACGGCAGTCCAGGCACTGCGCGCGAAAGCCTATGCCTCTGGCAATCTAGTTTCGGGATCGCAATTATCCGTCGTGCAGCAGTCGCCGCAGGTCATTGTGATTCAGCCTGTTAATCCGGCGGTGGTGTACGTCCCCGTGTACAACCCAGCGGTGGTTTACGGCTATCCCTATGTGGTTCCAGCCTACGTTCCTCCTCCGGCTTCCGTTGCGGCGACGGCAGTGGTCGCGTTTGGAGTTGGCATAGCAGTTGGAGCGATGATGAGCAATGGTTGTTGCGCCTGGGGATATAGCAGCTGGAATTGCGGCTGGCACGGCACTACCGCGGTTGTCTATCACGGTGGGGCGTACTACGGAAACAGTGCATGGCACGGCGGCTACTATGGTTCCAGTGCCTCTGCCTATGGCGCCTACGGTTCCGCGCACGTAAGCAATGGCTACAACCCATCCACAGGAACGTACGCACGGGGCGGCACAGTCTCAAACGGCTACGGCAGCGTAAGTGCCGGTCAAGCGTACAACCCAAGGACCGGGGCCTCTGCCTCGACAGTGCAAGGGTCCAATGCGTATGGCAGCTATGGGGCCTCGACGGCTTCGAAGAACGGCACCACGGTCGACAGCCAGCATCAAACGAACTCGAATGGAACCACCGGACAGGCGCACTCTTCGAACGGCGGCTCGGCTTATGCCGCGTCAGGAAAGTACGGCAACAGCGGCGCAGTTGGTCAGACCTCCAACGGTGACAAGTATGCGTCAGCAAACGGCAACACCTACAAGAACACCGGCAGTGGTTGGTCCAACACGAATGGGAGTTCTAACAGTGCGAAAGGCTATGGAAGTCAGGACAAGAGCAGCTCCTCGGCCTTCAGTGGAAGCGGCGGTGGAGGTTGGGGAGACAAGTCGGCGAGTGCTCGAGGTTCATACAGCAGGGGCGGCGGTGGTGGCTGGGGCGGACGAAGGTAAATAAAGCGGTACAGCCCCGTGCGAAATCAGATTTGTGAGCGATACTGGTGAAATTTCTTGCAGTCGATGATTTGGAGGAATGGCATGTCGCGCGTAATTCGCAGAATTTCTATTACCACCCGGTTTCTACTTTTGGCGCTCATTATCCCGCTTGCCTCCTGCGGCAAGTCCGATAAACCTTCAACCAAGGCATTTTCTTCGCCAGATGACGCAGGGCAGGGCCTGCTAGATGCGGCAAAGTCAGGAGATCAAAACGCGATACTGGCAATTTTTGGGCCGGGGTCAAAAGAGATCATCTCTTCTGGTAATGCCACAGAGGACAAAGCCACGGTCGACAAATTTGTCGCCGCTTATGACGTGATGCACCGTTGGCGCAAGATGCCTGATGAAGGGCAAATCCTGATTATCGGAGCGGATAATTTTGCGTTCCCAATCCCGCTCAAGAAAAATGCCGCTGGCGAGTGGTTCTTTGACACGGCTGCGGGCAAAGATGAAATCTTGTCGCGCCGAATTGGCCGGAATGAACTGGCGGTTATTGACATTTGTGGAGCGCTGGCCGATGCACAGGCCGAGTATTTCGTAAATCGTCTCGCTGACGGGCGCACGAGCCAGTACGCTGTGAAGTTCATAAGTGACACGGGGAAGAAGAACGGTTTGTACTGGGACTCGCCAGAGGGTCAGCCGAAGAGTCCGCTTGGTCCGCTAGTAGCCTTTGCAACCTCTGAAGGATATAACGCAAAGGCTGACGCCCACACGCCCTTCCATGGCTACTATTTCCATATGCTGACCGGGCAAGGCAGTCAGGCGCCCGGCGGTGCGAAGGACTACGTTGTTGGTGGGAAGATGGTCGGCGGATACGCTTTTGTTGCCTACCCCGCCGAGTATGGCAATTCGGGGATAATGACATTCATCATCAGCCAGGATGGTATTTTGCTGCAAAAGGACTTGGGAAAAACAACCGCAGAAACAGCAGCCGCAATGACCAAGTTCGATCCCGATCCCAGTTGGACCGTGGCCAGGTAGTGAGTGGAATGGAATAAGTTCCTGAACGATACGATTGAGCGGGTATGTCAGAAAATCGTACTCTCAAGCGCAACGGCTGTTGCCAGCCTGTTCAAAGAGTTTCCGCCTGACCGATCACCGCTCGAGAAAGAATTCGACTCACGATAGAGGAGTTCTAATGGGGCTCAGTTGTGCGATCACGTTCCTAGATTCTCACTTGTGCGGCTGGCCTTCCTGCCAAGCTGCATTCCGGCTATGACAGGTTCAACCCTGGAGATAAAGTCAGCCAGGATTTTGCGAAGCGCCGTGATCACGCTCCCGGCGCTCTTGCAGCGCTGTGAGCCTTGCTTTTAGGACATCGATGTCCGCCTGCATCTCGTTAATCACTTGTTGCTCGGACTCAAGCTTGGCTTTGCCAGTCTGGAGATCCGTGTAATTCGGGTTGGAATAAATGGTGTCCTGGTTGAGCGCAAAATCGCGTTGTTGCCATTTCAATTGATCTTCCGCCTTCGCGATTCGTTCCTTCAGTTTCTTGATCTCTTCGTCTTGAGCAGCCGCCTCTTCCGATTCCTTACTATTGGGCTGAGAGTCTTTATTGGTGGAAGCTGCAGACTGGTCGGCACCGTCTGCTACCACGGCTACCGTGCTGGGCGCCGCAGTGCTTGAACGGGACGGAGAGCCAAAGTTGTAACCTTCCTGACCGGGCTTATAGTATTCGAGGTCCAGATCTTCGTTGCTAATTATCTTGGCCCGCTTCGCGGCATTTTTCTTCTGCTCGCGGCTGCGCTGGGCGGCATCGGCGACCGATTGCTCTTGTGCGGTCTTTGAATCCTGCGTCCGCGCACTTGCGGGGGAGGGAGGCAGCGGGCAGACCGACAAAGCCGCGCCACCCAAGAGCATCACCCACACGCTCGATCGCCCGGTTCGCATATGTTGGCTCCCCCAAAAGAATTACTCAGCAGAATCCTGCGTCTTCTCTAGGCGGACGTGAATTGTCAAAACTAGCAGTGCGTTGAAATGGTCCAATGAACCACTGCCTTGAGCTCGAGCAGCGAATCCAGTCGAGCTGTTAGGGCCGGTCCACATACCGGGCGCTTATGGCAGCTATTTCGGAGGCTTCGGTGGACAGTGAGCATCATAGGCGGTCTGCATCTGCCTTAGTTTTAGTACGCCATAGGCCACGGTCAGCGCCATAATCACGATCAGAGTCGCGGCGAACCTCTTTTCGAGGCTGTAGACGCCCTCGCGATAAGACACATAGCTGGCCATGATCAAGCAGAGAACGAGGATATTAATAATCCAGTTCACAGACTTCCGCAGGACGAAGTGCATCGTGCCAAAGCCGGCGAGCTGGTAGAGCATGAAAGGAAGAATGGCTACCGCTGGAAGGAGTTCGGAGGCACCCAGCACGACGTCGACTGCGCCCGGCGCTTTGGAGTGCAACAACGAACTATGTGCCAGCTCGTGAAATAGAGCCGGCACCGCACAAAGGAAAGGTACGACACCGAGCAACTCGATCACCAGCGATCCACTCCAGGTGCCGATCTTTGAAGATTCGTTGGCTCCCGCGTCGGTGGACTGCGTGCCGATGAAAAGTCCACCCACTATGGCGGCCGCGCTCGACAGCATCAGTAGCTCCACTGTGATGCCGAAACTTGCCGGTTCGCCCGTCTTAATGAGAAGCAGGCCCATGAAACCAGGCGTGTAAAACATCACGCGAACCAGCCGCGCCCAAACGCGGGCGTCGCGTTCGGGCGGCAGGATTGGCAGCGGGAGTCCGTCAGTCCCAATCGTTGGTCTAGCTTTCGACATTCGGGTGTCCTATTCGCGCGATAGATTTATACGCAAGACATTCGAGCCAGAATTTCCGCCGAGCACTATACCCGGCGTGGCAGCATTCTACATCGACTCCGCTAGAACCTTGTTCACCATGACCTTCACGTCCACGCTGCGGTTCAACGCGCGTCCCTGATAGTTGCTACCATCGATGAGGCTTACGATGACCACCCTGCCCGTCTTCTGTTCTTTGACTTTGATCCAGTTCCCATTGCGCGAAACGATGCTTCCTTTGACCTCGGCCTTCTGACCACTCGCGATTTGAGGAGGATTTGGCGCTGCGCTCACGATCACGCACGCGCCCATCAGGAGGCATAGCACGGCCCACAAGGCCAACATCTTCGATTTCTGATTTCTGAAAAACATGTGAATCCTCCATTCAATTATTTGTCTTCGCCGACCTTCTGCGCGCGAATTCCAATTTTTAGCGACCTTAGGTTAGTCGGCGGTCGTACCACACTGCCACTGTCAGAAATGACAGAAGAACGAATGTTTCTTGATATATTTAAGTTTGATCCTTTAAACCATGTCACGCGGATTACGCCTTCTCTTTTGAAGTTGGTGTTACACATGTTTGGCGCGTTTGTTAACCTCTGGCCTTGCCATAAAGTGCAGTGGGTCGAATCAGCGAGGCATGCTCTGAATTGCCACATGCCTGTCATTTCTGACAATGGTCACCGGTGCCCTTAGATGAAAGCCTCGTGGAGGCAATAAAGCACAATCATGCGCGAGAGTCAGGAGGCAATTGCCTCCGATCATGAGGACCATATGAGGATACGAATGCCGAGAGCCAGAGACTGTTCGTCGCGTAACAAAGCAGCTGCAGCCATCTCTGTGTTTGTATTACTTCTGATCCTTGCGCCGTTGGCGATGGCGAAAATGAATTTCGATTTTGATCCCAACCTGGATTTCTCGAGTTTCAAAACATTTGCTTACATCGGTGGCGTGAATTCGCTGGAGTTTCGGCAGCTGGATCCTAATCTGATCAGCAACCAGGTCCATGCAGGGGTGTCAAAGGCGATGACCCAGCGAGGCCTAAAGGAAGTAAAGCCGGATCAGCAGCCGGACCTCGTCGTGCGCTATATGGCCAACAGCCAATCCAAGCTGGTCTCTGCAGCCGTAGGGGATTGGGTGCAATTTGGACCATACATCGGCGATTATTGGGCCTATACCTATGATCTAATGTCTGCGGAAACGAGCCTGGACGCATCTCTCATCATCGACCTGATCGATTTGAAGCGAAAAGACCTGGCGTGGCGCCTATATTTGGACCAGAAAATCACCGATGACGATACCATTTGGCCGAAAGTAATAGGCCAGATTTCCAAAGGCTTCCAGAGTTACCCGCCAACCCAAAAACAAATAGCCGAGAAGCGCAAGGAGCGGGCCGAGCACCCTCCCAAGCCCCCGGCACAGTGAGCGTGAGAGCTCCGAGTCGACCTGGAAAGACTTGCTGACTGTTAAATCTGACAGTAGAACGCCACCCCAATGAGCACTACCTTTCCGATGCGCAAATGACTCTGCAGCGGCGAGTGTGCTCTCGGGCCATTGCAAGGAGACCACGTGTCACGTTCCCTCATCGTAATGCCAGACGACTCGGCCAAGCCGATCCTGGATGCCATCAACGGCGCGACCAAGTCGCTGCGCGTCAAAATGTTCCTTTTCTCGGATCCATCTATTCTAAAAGCTGTGCTTGACGCTCAGAAACGCGGCGTAAACGTCCGGGTCATGCTGAATCCTGCCCGGCGTGACGGTGAATCGGAAAATAAAGATACGCACAAAACGCTTGCGGCTGCTGGCGTTAAGGTCCTGGACAGCAATCCTGAGTACGACGTCACTCACGAGAAGTCGATGGTCGTTGATGATACGACCGCCTACGTGAAGTCCCTCAATTGGGAGACGAAGAACATAACCGAAACACGCGACTACGCCATCGTTACTTCCCATGCTCACGAAGTCGCCGAAATTATCGCCTGCTTCGAAGCCGACTGGCATCGAAAACCCTTCCGGGGAGACGAGAAGTCCCATCTGATCTGGTGCTGCGGCAATGGCCGAGAGCGTATCGCAAAATTTATCGACGATGCGAAGGATTCCATTTTCCTGCAGAACGAGCGCTATCAGGACGCAGTTATCATCGAGCGGCTTGTCCGGGCCGCGCGCCGCGGAGTAAAAGTTCACATTATGGCCCGCCCTCCTCATAAGCTGAAAAAGGAAAAGTTGGTGGAAGCGGTCGGCGGCATGCGCATCATGGAAGATGTGGGCATCAAGATTCACAAATTGAAACACCTTAAACTGCACGCGAAGATGCTCCTTGCAGACCATTCCCGCGCCATTGTGGGCTCGATCAATCTTGCGCCTGGAAGTTTTGATAGTCGGAGGGAATTGGCTATCGAGGTGGACGACAAAGATGTGGTCAAACGGTTATCGGAAATTGCACATCACGATTGGAAGCACTCGCACCCGCTCGATCTGACGGACGAAGGGCTTCTGGGCGAAATGAAAAAACACAAGATGAAAGGTGTCAAAGAGCTGGCGCTGTCGAGCAATGGCAAAAAACCAAAAAAGAAAAAGAAGTAATAAGTCGGCACTATCGATTCCTGTTTCGATCAAAAAAGGACTACAAGGACGCCCTTGGGCACTAGGGGCTCTGTCTAGGCGCGTGGGAAGGTGATGATCCAGAACGCGCTGATTAGCAGCAAAAGAAAAGCAACCATAAGCAAAACTATTCGAGGCCCAAGTATCTCGAATCGCTGGCCGAGGGCAGTCAGGAGAAGTACTGTCGCTAAAAAGACGCTTACTTTCACGTAGTGGTCGCCGGTTTCCCGTGAGTTTACGCCTTTCTCGAAATACTCCTTCGCATCCGCGGCTAGCTTCCTGGACTCGTCGGCGTTCGCGTTCGTGTACTCCGGCATGAAGATGGGTCCCGACGGAGCGGAGGCGTTGTGTAGCGGATCCAGCTTCTGCCACGCTAGGAATGCCACAGTGTATTCAGGACGAAATCGACGCTCGTACTCTGCGATAAGGTTTTTGTTGCCGGCGCTTTCAGCTGCGATCCAGCCATTAAAAGTCACGATGTCATACAAACGATCCTGGCCTGCCAGCGTCGCCTTTTCCTGCGCTCTCATGTTCGTGCTAGCTGCAAGGGAATAGTTCTGATTCGAGACGGCGTCCCACTTAGTGGCTTGGTAGCCGCTCCAGGCAGTTGCCACAGCCACAATCGCAAGTACACTCGCTTCAGCGATCTCGATCCAAGGGGATTGGCGATGACTCCCCGAGCCATGACGATGAGCCTGCTCGTTAATTTTGTGTGCGATCTCGACGTTCGAGCTCTGCTCAGACATCTTGTTGCCTCTCCCCGTATGGCATTGACGGAAAAACGTGGCACGTTCCAGCTGTGGCGGAAAAACTACAGAGCACCGGCGGCCCAAATCATTCCTTCGCCAAGATTTCATTTATGGTCGTGGGTTACTACTGTAAGAAATGACAGACGAGAAGGGGCAAACCGCGCCGATGCATTAACCATAAGGATTGGTAGCCGTTTTCCATTATCCAAATAAAAGTACGCCACAACCGCCTTCGGGAGCCCTTCGCAGTTTTTATCTAACTAGCTCATCCGCCCCGAGTTAGGGATTTCCCTAGGTGAAAACACAATACCCATTCTCCATTCTGTAGGCGGCGGTGAGCATTTCGGCCGGATCGCCTCTCTACCTTTACGAGGGTGTGGTTCATATGTGCCAAGCCTAACCGGACAATGATTCCGGCAACTGGAGGATAAAGTGAAGTTACCGCGAGTGATTTTGGCCGATGATCATACGATTTTGCTCGAAGCGCTTCACAAGCTCTTGGAAACCAAATGCGATGTTAGGGGCATCGCGACCAACGGGCGCGCCTTGTTGCTAATGGCTCGAGTACAAAAACCGGACTTGATCATTCTGGATGTCACTATGCCGATCATGAATGGCCTGGAAGCCGCGCGCCAACTCAAGAGCTACATGCCAGACGTCAAGATCATCTTTCTGACCATGCAGGAAGACCCCACCATTGCTCAGGAGGCATTGCGCTTGGGCGCAAGCGGATACCT
>Ga0265354_1000097_pt1 | contig 15066 bp, 9 predicted proteins | sample NZE1metagenome_FD_189074 | JGI IMG/M metagenome (GOLD analysis project Ga0265354, IMG submission 189074) | Rhizosphere microbial communities from Maridalen valley, Oslo, Norway - NZE1 | ecosystem: Host-associated > Plants > Roots > Rhizosphere > Soil | place: Norway: Oslo | collected 2017-09-14 | reverse complement strand
AGGCCGCAACGCCGGTGGTACGGTGAACCTGGTGCTAAAGTCAGGCGGGAACGATATCCATGGTTCCGCTTACTACTATTGGCGGAATGAAGTATTTTCCGACCCGTCGCCGTTTTACTGCTCGGGACTGAATCCGGCTTGCCCGAGCACAAATCCGACCAGAGCACCCGAGCTGAGGAATGAAAACTACGGGGGCACGGTCGGTGGCGCCTTCATTAAGAATAAATTCTTTTACTACGTGGGTTTCGAGAAGCAACAGTACATCATTGGGCTTTCCGGCATCGCCACGGAACCGTCACAGGCGTTCGTAAACAATGCTCTGGCTATACTGCAGGCGAACGGCGTTGCGCCAAGCACGATTTCGGAAAACATGCTTGGAGCGTTGTGCTCGTCCTGCCCTAACCCCGGCACTGCACCGGGACTATGGCCAACTTCCGGCCCTTCATCGATTCTGAATTTGCCGGCGACGACGAGCAATTTTTTCAGCTCCTCACCCTCAACAGGCTACAGTTACAATGGCGTCCTCAACCTGGATTACAACTTCACCGCGAATCACCACCTTTCAGCGCGCTTGTTCAACGGACAGGGTAGCCAGACAGCGCCTCTGGGAACCAGTACGGCGTTAGCTGTGGCCAGCTCAAACCTTCCCTACTATTTCGAGAGAGCTCCCATCCACGTGCAGAACTACTCGCTGGTGCTCAACTCTATCTTCACGCCCACCTTAACCAACCAGATTCTCTTCGGTGTCAACTACTTCAACCAAACGTTCCGCGACGCGAACGCAAGTTTCGACACCGTAGCCATGGGGTTGTTGCAAAGCCCGGACGCGCTCATCAACGGGAAGCCGATCTTCGGAGCGCCAAACATCGCCATAGTTCCGCCCGCTGGCGGGGGATTTGAGCAGGTTGGCATCACGCCTCCGGAAGGACGCAATGACATCACGGGTATGTTAGAGGACATCGCCTCCTACAATCGGGGGAAGCACCAGATCCGGTTCGGCGGCGAGATGCGCCAAGGCCACGTCAATGAATTTTACTACCGGCATTCGCTCGGCCAGTTCGTCTTCGACGGAACGCAAGGACCCTGGGCTGGTTCTTGCGGCCCAGCAGCCACGGCGACAGCAGTTTGCCAGGACACCCTAGCTCTGGCGGACTTCCTGGCGGGAGACGTTTCCAATTCCAGCGTCGCAGTGGGGGATGCGGAGCGCACAGTTACCGTGAATGGCCTCAGCTTTTTCGGAGCTGACCAGTGGCAGGTAACACGCAAACTGAATATCAATTATGGGCTGCGCTGGGAATACTTTGGACCGCTTCACAATGACAGTAAGGACCTGGTGGTTTTCATTCCAGGACGTGGACTGCTCACCCAGGGGAACGGAATCAGCGGCATCTTCCCGCCGGATAAGAACAACTTCGCTCCTCGTTTCGGCTTCGCGTATCAACCGACATCAAAGAACGATTTGGTGGTACGCGGCGGAATTGGGGTCTTCTATGACCAAATCAACATGAACCCGTTCCTGGACTACCGCCCGCCAAACAATGCGGCCGATGGGCTGGAAGACAACCCGGCAGGCCCGAAACCGGTCTCACTCTATTCGATACCTATTTGCGGAGCGAACGCAGTCGGGGGCTACAACTGGAGCACCGTGCAAGCGCCGATCTGCCCCGCCGGCACGGCCAATCCCGGGACGGTTAACCCTTCGAGTTCCATCTATCCTGGGGTCAACACTTGCCTGACCGGCAATGTTGCAACCGATCCAGGATGCGCTAACGGACCGTTCGGAATCTACTCCGTCGGCCAGAATTTCCGTGCCCCTTACATTTTCAATTACAACCTTCAGATCGAGAAGAGCCTGGGTAATGCCGCAGTCTTCCAGATCGGATACGTCGGCAGCAACTCTCACAAGCTCTCGGTTATGCAGAATATCAACCAGGTTCCGCTAGACGGCGGCCCGAGGCCTTTCGCGACGCAATATCCTGCGTTCGGCGACATCAACCAGCTCAACAGCGTGGGCGATTCCAACTACAACTCGCTGCAAACCACTTTTAAACTTAGATCGTGGCACGGACTGACCTCGCAAGTGTCTTATACGTGGGGACATGAACTGGATGAAGTAAGCGAGTACCGCGGTGTGATCCCACTGGATAGCACCAATCTGAAGGCCGAATATGGGAACGGCGACTACGACACGCGGAACAGCTTTACGGCCACCTTCATTTACGATGTTCCCAAAGCGCCTTGGGCTCATGGCTGGACGGAGAAAATATTCAACGGCTGGCAGCTAAGCAGTCTGTGGGTTCTCCACGGAGGCCAGCCCTTCAACATTACCGGCGACACCAATCGCCCTGGTCTAGACGTCATCGCAAATCCGTTTGCCGGGGTTTCGCACACATTCAGCGCAGCCGGCGGCGGAGAACAGTGGGTCAATCCCGCTGCGTTCTGCGTACCGGGAGCGGTGGGCTGCACGGGCACGACGAATCCTCTTGGAGACCTCTCGCGCAATAAGTATTACGGGCCGGGCTTCAAGGACTTTGATTTCTCCATCTTCAAAAACATCGCTATCACGGAGCGGGTCAGACTCCAGCTTCGCGGAGAGATATATAACATTGGCAACCACATTAACCTTGCCTCCGGTGCCGGAGCTGTCAGTGGGAGCACTGGCTTCATAACCGACACCATTGGCGATTTCAACGGGGCGCCTGGCTTGGGCCCGGGCGAACCGCGCAACGCACAGTTGGTGGCCAAGATCATCTTCTAAACGCTGCGAAAACAATTAACCGAAGCGTCCCGGTGTGAACCGGGACGCTTCTTTTTTTGACGTGAGTCGTGGCTGTGCTGAAGGCTGCGCTCGTTCGGATAGATTGGTGACACTCGGTCGTGTGCCGGAGAATGAGCGAAAACAGCTGGGATACTGTACAGTGGAAGGTCGCAGCGCTGTTGCGGTTCTCGATTGTCCGCCCGCCGCTTTAACAATATGACGCAAATACTTCCATCGTTGGTGATTCTGGGACGGCCCAATGTGGGCAAATCTACGCTTTTTAACCGGCTGACTGGCACGCGGCGCTCGATTGTCACGAACGAGCCAGGCATTACGCGCGACCGAATTTATGGGAAGGCGGAGTGGCGGGGGAAGGCACTGGAGATTGTGGATACCGGGGGAATCGTTCCGGACGATAAGGCGCTCATCCCAACGGAGATTTTGCGTCAGGCGCATGTGGCGATTAAGAAAGCAGCTCTGCTGGTTCTGGTCGTGGATAGCCAGGCGGGTGTGACGCCCTTGGATCAGGAGCTGGCGCGACTCCTACGCACCACTGGCAAGCCGTTTGTGGTGGCGGTGAACAAAGTGGATGCGGTTTCCCAGGAAGTGAATGCGGCGGTGTTTCATTCGTTGGGTGCACCCGTGTTTCCGATTGCGGCGGAACATGGTACGGGCGTTGACGATCTTTTGGACGCCGCGCTCGCAGAGGTGGATGCTGTTGAGTCGGAAGAAGAAGTTGCCAAGGAAGACGCCGTTGAGGTGGCCATTATTGGGCGGCCGAACGTGGGCAAGTCCACTTTGCTGAACCGGATGGCGGGGGAAGATCGCTCGATCGTTTCGCCGATTCCGGGAACCACGATGGACAACGTGGACACGGAAGTGGTGCACGAGGGGCATACGTACCGCTTTGTCGATACGGCGGGGATACGGCGCAAGGCTAAGACGACTTTGGTGGCAGAAAAATTGAGCGTGGTGATGGCGCGGCGCGGGTTGGAGCGCTGCGATGTGGCGCTGCTGGTGGTGGACGGCGAGCAGGGTGTGACGCAGGGCGACGCGCAGATTGCCAGTTACGCCGAGGAGTCCGGGCGGTCTGTGATTATTGTGATTAACAAGTGGGATTTGGCAGTGGTGGCCGCGCGGAATGCGGCTTCACGCGACGCCGACAGCGCGAAGGGAAAATCCCGGCGGGCTCCTGGGGAACGGTACAGGTCCGAAGATTTCAATCCGGAGAAGCTTGCGTTCGATTACGAGAAAATGATTCGCGGGAAATTGAAATTCTTGAGTTATGCGCCGATCGTGTTTCTTTCGGCAAAGACCGGGGAGCGCGCGTCGAGACTTTTTCCTTTGATCGATCTGGTGGCAGCCGCGCGGCGAAGACACATTGCTACGCCGGAGTTGAACCGGTGGCTTAAGGAAGACGTGGATTTGCAGCGCGGGACCACTCCCAAGGCGCGGCCTGTGCGGATTTATTACATTACGCAGGCGAAGACCGCGCCACCGACATTTTTGCTTTTTTCTAATCAGAAAGAGCCGATGCATTTTAGTTATGAGAGATTTTTGGAAAACCAGCTGCGTTCCAAATATGAGTTTCTTGGGGCGCCGGTGCGTTTTGTGCAAAGGTTGCGAAAACGTGAACCGCGGCCGCGGAAGATCAAAGACAAAGACGAAGATTAAATCAAACGTGCTCGCATTGGCGATCTTGCCGAGATGGGGCACAGCCCTTCGAAGCTCAGGGTAAACCTGCTGTGCCCCTACAGGAAAAGATTGGAAACTGCTAGGATAGCGGCGTCCCCCTCTGATAGGAATTAGATATGCCAAGCACGGCTACAGCGACGCAGCCTACCATCGAAAAAGATTTTTATCGGATTGGCGAGGTTAGCCGTCTCACTGCGTTGAAGCCATTTGTTTTGCGCTATTGGGAGACGGAGTTCCCCATGCTCGAGCCGGTAAAGAGTTCCAGCGGGCACCGGCTTTATCGTCAAGAAGATGTGGAGATGGTGCTGCGGATTAAGCGACTGCTGTATGACGAAGGGTTTACGATTGCTGGCGCGCGGAGGCATTTGCGCGAGCAGAACGGCGAAGTCGAGAGCTCGGGCGCGGCCGGAGCCAGCGTCGGTTCGACTGGCGCAGCGGCTGCTGAGGGCGTGGGACAACTGTTGAGCCGCAAGATGCTGTTAGACCTGCGAGACACGCTGCGCGCTTTCTTGACGCTTCTCGAACGCAAGTGATAGCCTGATTAAGCAGTAAAGCCCACTTCGCATTGCTGTCGGTCGGGACGTAGCGAAGCCTGGTATCGCGCACCCTTGGGGTGGGTGAGGTCGCTGGTTCAAATCCAGTCGTCCCGACCATTTTTTCCGATCCTTCCAAGACGATTCATGCCTCACATACTTTTGACGAATGATGATGGGATTCACGCGGAAGGATTGCGCGTGTTGGCGGCGGCGTTCGCGGGATTTGCGGACGTGAGCATTGTTGCGCCCAGCAGCGAGCAAAGCGGGAAGGCGCAATCGCTGACTTTGCGGCAGCCGATTATTTGCCACTCCGTCGCGAAGCGCGAGTGGGCCGTGGATGGAACGCCCGCCGATTGCGTGATTGTAGCGCTGCACAAATTGCTAACGGAGAAAGTGGATTTGGTGGTTTCGGGGATCAATCACGGCGCGAATTTGGGAGAAAACGCATATTACTCGGGCACCGTGGGAGCAGCGCGGGAAGCGGCTTTGCATCACATGCCAGCGGTGGCGATGTCGTTGTGCTCGAAGGGCGAGAAGGTGAGCTTTGAGCCGGCAGCGCGTGTGGCGCGTGCAGCGGCGGAATTAATTTTGAAAGAAGGCTTGCCGGATCAAGTACTGTTAAACGTAAATGTACCCGAGCCGTGGAAGGGTGGCGTGAAGCTTACGCGGCAATCGAAGAAGATTACGCGGAATCAATTGTGGGAAGGCAAGGATCCACGCGGGCGAATCTATTTTTGGTTGTATGAACAGAAGCTGGACAAGGACATCGAGCCGGATACGGATTATGCGGCAATTTTTGATGGGGCGGTGTCGGTGACGCCTTTGCATTTGGATCCGACGGATACGAAGTCGTTGAAGGCGTTGGCCCATTGGGGGAAAGCGATCGGGACAGCGTTTGGCGGTTGATCAGCAGGTCGACAGAATCGTTCCGCGGAAATACCAATCCAGAAAAACTAGATATAGATAGTTGTGATTGTGCTGCGACGGGCACGGCAATGCCGTGCCCCTACGGGATAGATCAGTGAGTCGGAGCCACAGCTGGGGCCACGAGCGGAACGTTATTCTTGCGCATGGAGTCGTTGAGCGCGGGCAGATCTTTCGCAAGGACTTCGTTCCATTTTGTCAGCTGGGCTTCCAGTCGTTGATCCAGGTCAGCGAACACCGCTGCTTCTGCTGCGGTGGGGGCAGTGTCGGCGCTATCGACTAAGCTTTGCAGATGGCCTAGCTTGCTGTTGAGCATGGTCGGGTAGTTGGCTTGATCTTCGCTGGATTTGGAATTTACCTGCACCAATTCCTCTTCGATGGCGCTAAGTTTTTTGCGGAGATCGCTGGACGCGGCAACCAGGGGCTTGGCTTCGTCGCTGGTGCCAACGCGCTTCTCCAGCGCTTGCAGCTGACTGCGCAAATCGCGAATGGCGATTACTGTTTTGTTCATTTGATCCTGGCGCTGGCTCAGTTTGAGCATTAAATCGAATTGTTTGCGCAAATCCTCCGACGAAGTTTGGACGCGAGGATCCATTTTCACTTCGAATGGAGCGGTTTGGGATTTTCCGGCCAGGGTTAAACGCACTTGATATTTCCCAGCGAGAACAAGCGGACCCGCGGGTTCTCCGGCGTCATAAATCAATCCGGGAACTTTTGTGGGTTGTTCGTAACGCAGGTCCCAGACGAAAAGATTCAGGCCGGGTTTGACGGGGATGTGTTCTACCGGTACATCGCGTTCGCCTTCGTCGGGCCCGGTGTCGGTTTTCTTTTCTTCGCTGGTGAAGGAGCGGATGACTTTGCCATCGGCGTCCAGAAGTTCGAGTTTGGCGGGATCTTTCGGCGCGTCCTTCAAATAGTAATAAAGGATTGCGCCAGATGGGGGATTTTCGCCGATGGGATAGCGGCGCGGGCTAACGTGACCTTCGCGCGTGCGGAAGGTAGTATCGGGCGTAAAAAGATGCGCGTCTTCTGCGGCGACGGAGGCACTGGCCTGGCGAAGCGGGCCAAGGCCGTCGAGGGCCCAGAACGAGCGGCCATGCGTCGCAACGATGAGCGCGTCATCGTGAATGACCATGTCGTGGATCGGCGTGAATGGGAGATTGAGTTGGAGCGGCTGCCAGTTTGCGCCGTCGTTGAAGGAAACATAGATGCCGGTTTCGGTGCCGGCGTAGAGCAGGCCTTTGCGTTTGGGATCTTCGCGAACTGCATGGACATAAATATTGTCAGGTAGACCCGTCACGATTTTTGTCCACGATTTGCCAAAGTCGCTGGTTTTGAAAATGTAGGGCTTGAAATTGTCGAGCTTGTGGCCGTCGACGGCGATGTAGGCGGTGGCGGCGTCGAACGGCGAGGGCTCGATGAGGCTGATCATCGCCCATTCGGGGACGTCTTTTGGTGTGACTTTGTTCCAGCTCTTGCCGCCATCTTGGGTCACGTGGACCAAGCCGTCATCGGTGCCAGCCCAAAGAACGCCTTCCTGCTTGGGCGATTCTGCGAGGCTGAAAATGACGTCGTAATATTCGACAGTGTACTGATCTCTGGTGAGCGGACCGCCGGAGTCCTGCTGCTTGGACTTGTCGTTGCGTGTGAGGTCAGGGCTGATCGTGGACCAGGTGCGGCCCGCATCTGTCGAGCGGAAAACGTACTGCGCAGTGTGATAGATCACGTCGGGATTGTGTGTGGAAATCACAATGGGCATGGTCCAGGTGTAGCGATATTTTTGCAGCGAGGCCGCGTGGCCGTTGGGATCTTCGGGCCATTCCTCGATACTTTGCGCTTGATTGATGCGGCGATCGAAGCGAGTGAGGATGGGCCCTTCGTCATCGGCGTAGACGATATTCGAATCGCGCGGATCGGGAACGATGTAGCCACTTTCGCCGCCGCCGACGGCGTCCCAATCGCCTGGGGCAATGTAGCCATGGTCGCTGCGCGTGCGGATGCCGATGGAAGAATTGTCCTGCTGTGAACCGTACACACGGTACTGAAAATCGTTGTCGGCAGCGACGTGGTAGAACTGCGCGGTTGGTTGATTGTCCAGAGTAGACCAGTTTTTGCCGCCGTCGACGCTGATGGTGGCGCCACCATCGTTGCCGTTGATCATGCGATTGGTGTTGTTGGGATCGATCCAGAGAGCGTGATGATCGCCGTGCGGAGCGTTAAGGCGCGCAAAGGTCTTGCCGCCGTCGGTAGAGCCGTAAAGGCCAGTGTTGGCGATGTAGACGCCGTTGACGTTTTTGGGGTCGGCCCAAACGTGCGTGAAATACCAGGCACGCTGGGTAAAGCGATGGTCGTCGGTGATCAGCGACCAGTTCACGCCGCCATCATCGCTGCGGTAGAGCCCGCCTTTTTTCGCTTCGATGAGCGCATAGACGACATTCGAATCGGCACCTGAGACTGCAACGCTGATGCGGCCGAGCGTACCTTCGGGCATGCCGTTTCCTTCAACGCGCTTCCAGGTCGTTCCGTCATCACTTGAACGATAGAGGCCGTCTTTCGCGCCGCCGCTGTTGAGCGTCCATGGCGTGCGCCAGCCTTCCCACATCGCGGCAAAAAGAACATGAGCATTGTGCGGATCGAAAACGATGTCGATGCCGCCAGTGCGATCGTCGAGGTAGAGAACTTTTTCCCAGGATTTGCCACCGTCGCGCGTGCGGTAAATGCCTCGGTCGGGATTGGGACCGTAAGCGTGGCCGAGCGCCGCGACAAAAACTACATCTGGATTCGTTGGATGGATGATGACAGCGCCAATGTGGCGCGTATCTTTGAGGCCGACATTGGTCCAGGTCTTTCCAGCATCAGTGGATTTGTAGACGCCATCGCCGAAAGAAATATTGCCGCGGATGCACGCTTCGCCAGAGCCAGCGAAGATTACGTTGGGATCAGAGTCGGCAACGGCAATTGCGCCAATAGAAGAGATGGGCTGTTTATCGAATAGTGGGTCCCAGGAGATGCCGCCGTCGGTTGTTTTCCAAACACCGCCGCTCACAGCGCCGAAATAATAGGTATACGGCTCGCTGGGAACGCCCGCGACCGTGATGGCTCGGCCGCCCCGGAAGGGTCCGACAAGGCGCCACTTCATGCCCCCGTAGGTTTTGGGATCGATTTGCTGGGCTTGGACGACGAAGGCAGCCGTGCAAATGAGGAGGCAGGCAAAGAATAAATATCTGACGGGCTGGCGCAGCGAATTCACACACACCTCCGAGATTAGAAACGGAATGTTGCATGGTATCACCGGTGAAGGCGAAAACTATAGACGGTAGTAGAGATAAATGAGCCTCGACAAATGTAGAATCGTGCGAGTGGCTGAGAAAAGCGGCAGCAAGATTGTCGTATTCCAAGACCCCGCTTCGCAATATTATGCGGGACTCAGGAGTCAATCAGTTGAGTAGCCGACTGATCATTCGCTCTATCCGAAATCAACTTTTGTGGGATACTCTTCCGCTTTCCCAGATCCAAGGTGAGCGACTGAAGTGATGACCATGAAAATTTATTTGGGGCTTTTCTTTTTCCTGTCCTGCATGTTCGCTGGCCAAGAAGCGCCAGTGCCTGTGCTTGTTGAGAATGAGCCACTTCATCATGTCGTGCTGAAGAATGATTCTATTGTCGTGCTCCACCTGACGCTACCGCCTGGCGAACGCACGCTCTATCACACGCACTCCCACGACCGCGTGGCCATCAACCTTTCCAGCACTTCGATCACGCAACAGACACTTGGCGAAGACGAAGGCGCGCCTTCCGTGGCGAAACCCGGCAACATTTCTATCTATACCCTTGCCGGAAGTTCTTTCACGCACAGGGTGCACAATATAGGTTCAGCTCCTTTCGATGTCATCGACGTCGAACTTCTCGCGCGGCCTGGAACTCCGTCTCCGTCTGCAGCAGCAGCGATTGCCGGGGAAAATCCAAGCGCGCGCGTTTACAACTGGGTTCTCGCTCCAGGTGCTGTGTCTGCCATGCACACCCATGTGCGACCCTATCTAATCGTCTCGACAAAAGGGTTCATGCTGAATATGACTTCGCCCGACGGCCAATCCAGTGCTCACGAGGTCAAGCCTGGCGATTTCCACTGGGTGAACACCAAGGTCACTCACAGCCTTGTTAACGTGGGAAGCACCGAAGGCCAAATCTTGGAGATCGAACTGAAATAAGACTTCGCTACGGCCAGTCTTCTGGTATCCGCGGCCGTGAGTGAGGCACCTGGATCTCGCTTGCCAAGACCGGAGGCTAAGAAACGCTTGTCCTGACATTTCTGAGATCCCGCGATATACTCGGACCACTCGACATTCTTGTCGACATCGGCGTTCTCGCTGAGAAGGAGGTGATCCTGTGAGGTACGGTTTACGTTGAAGCAGTAGAGAGAGGCGCTTGCGAGTTACCGAGCGCCTCTCTCCTTTTTGTCCCGCCTGTCCGAATTCCCCTTGATTTGACGAATCCATTCCACGACTTATTCCTGGCCAGCGATTGTTTAACGCTCTGCCTGAAACTAGTGTGACTACCGTAGAGATGGATCGATTAGAAAAGAAAAAACCGCACAGGCAGGAGTGCCTGTGCTACTGCTGCGAAATACGGTAGGATGCATCGCGATGAGCACTGGGAAAACTTACGATACGGCGATTATTGGAGCGGGTGTGTTTGGGGCATGGAGCGCCTGGCATTTGGCGCGGCGCGGGCAGCGTGTGGTGCTGCTGGATGCGTATGGACCGTCGAACGCGCGGGCTAGTTCCGGCGGCGAGACGCGCATCATTCGAATGGGTTACGGGACAGACGAGATTTATACGCGGTCATCGCAACGGTCGCTGGCACAGTGGAAAAGTTTCTTTGCCGCGACGGGGAAACCACTGTTTCATGAGACGGGAGTGCTCTGGCTAGCGGGCGAAGACGATTCGCGCGTCCGGCAGACGATGGTGACGCTGAAGCGCTGCGAGATAGCGTTTGAAGAGATGGATAAGACGGCGCTCGAGCAGCGTTATCCTCAGATTTCCTTCGAACATGTGAGTCGCGGTTTTTTGGAGCCGAAGAGCGGCGTACTGATGGCACGGCGAGCGGTTGCGGCGGTGGTCGAGGATGCAGTCAAGCTGGGAGTCGAGTTTCGGATTGCTTTGATTGAGCAACCTCGCGGAACTGGTCGTCTCGCCAGTGTCACTTGCAGCAACGGGGAAACAGTTTCGGCGGGGCAATTTGTTTTTGCTTGCGGATCCTGGCTCGGCCAAGTGTTTCCCGAGATTCTTGGACAGAGAATTTTCCCAAGCCGGCAGGAAGTTTTCTTTTTCGGCGTGCCCGCGGGAGACATACGATTCGCGCCGCCGGCTTTGCCAACATGGCTTTTCCAGGAAGATGAGTATTACGGAATGCCTGACATTGAAGGCCGCGGGCTGAAGATTGCGCTCGACCATCACGGAGAGCGCGTCGATCCCGACACGCAGTCGCGATTGCCGACCGCTGCAGAAGCAGAGATCGTGCAGAAGTACGTGGGCACGCGATTCCCTGCCTTGCGAAATGCGCCAGTGGTCGAGTCGCGAGTCTGCCAGTATGAAAATACTTCCAACGGTGATTTTTTGATTGACCGACATCCGGAAATGGAAAACGTGTGGTTTGTAGGTGGCGGGTCTGGACACGGCTTCAAGCATGGGCCGGCAGTGGGCGAATATGTTTCGCGCCAGATTCTGGATAAGGCAGCCCCCGAGCCACGATATTCCTTAGCGACGAAGGAAACCGTGCAGCACAGGGCCGTGTATTGAGGGGAAGTACGCCCTGGAAGTTACGAGCGCGAATCAAGTTTTTGGAGTGCGGCGCCGGGCATGGAATGCGGCGATGCCGCGCTTTACGCGACGTGCTTTTTCCGCGTAGAGATCCTGATCCGCCGCGGAAAGTAACTTCTCGATTCTCTCTCCATCCCCGCGGTAAACCGAAATGCCAATGCTCGCGGAGAGCTTGGGCACTTCCTCGTCCTCGGACATCACCATGCGAATGCGATTGGCGACGCCCTGCGCTTCCGCGTCTTCCGATTCCGGCAGCACGAGCGCGAACTCATCGCCGCCGTAGCGCGCGGCGGTATCAATGGCGCGGCAATGAATGCGCAAGATGGCTGCAAGGCGGCAGAGAGAGCGGCTGCCCACCAGATGACCGAATCTGTCGTTGATTTTTTTCAAGCCGTCCAGATCGAGAAGCAGTACAGCGAAGGGCCTGCTTGTGCGGTTGGTTCGCTCGGTTTCGTTCTCGAGGACGTCGAGGAGCCGACGGTAGTTGGCGAGGCCGGTAAGCGGATCGCTGACGGCGAGATGGCGAACTTGTTCGAAGAGACGCGCGTTATCAAGGAGCGCGCCGCCAAGAGCAAGGGCATAGCTGCTCACAGTGAGGACCTGCGCGAGTACGAAGGGCGCATCGAGAAGCCGCTCGGACTGGGATGCGGCGATCTGAGCGGCAAAGTTCATCCAAGCCGCCGCGTAGATGGTGCGATCAAACGCCGTGTCCTCGGAATCAAGACGGCGCCGATACCAAATTACCGCCGCGAAAAAAATTATGCCGGGCAAGAGTTGCTGTGGACTGGGTACGAAAGAGGCCGGATGCCGGGAAGCTTCCGGTGGAAGGCGGCGAAGCGCGGCGGTGACCACATACGTGAAACCGACGACAGCCAGCAGAGCGCCGGTAATTTCTGCTTTCGTGTGGCGTGAGCGTGGAATGAAATGCTCGACGAGCAGAGCCACAAGAAGCACAAGGGCCAAAAGCATGCGGCTGAGCCACCAAGCCACAGGGGCCCAATTCGCTCTCAAGGGAGAATCTTGCAGGTATTGAAAGAAGAGAACGCCGGAGGCCGACAAGACCGCGCCTGAGAGTAGATATCCGCCGCCGAGTATCAGGGAGATGCGATCCTGAGTGCCTTGGAAGCGGACAAGAGTGAGCGCAGCGAAAACGAACGCCAGCAACGCTGAGATAACTTGGAGATAGCCTTGAAGAACAGGATCAGGTTCGAGGGAGACCGTGCGCAGCCAATATGCCACGAAGAACGTGAGCAGGACGCCCAAGACATGCCACAAAACAACCTTTGTGGGACTGCGACCGGCCATACCTGGTTCCCCGTCCATACTGATGGCCCTCGTCTGGGGAGAGGTGCTACTCAATTAGACTACGTGGGCTAGGAGAGCGTTGCGGCTAAAGTTAGGGGACTTTAACGAAGAGATACTAACTGTGGAAATTGTTCCTACTGTACGAAGGGGCAGGTGCGAGGCACGAATTTAGCATGAAGCAGCAGCGACTTGCCTGCGTGAGTGCGGAATGAGGCGAAGTTTGTGCTTGCACGAAGAATGGAGTTCTTGGAAAATGCCTTTATTGAAACGATTCAAACAGTCCTGGCAGAGGCAAGTAGGTCCCGCTCCTTCTTTGAAAACTGTTGGCCGCTCTCAGACGGAATTCGTGAAGGCAAAAAGGACTTAGGCCCCGCGTGAAAAAAGACAAGCCCAGAATATTAAAAAAACGTAGGAGTACATCACCCGGCGGAAAGTCCACATCGCGAGTTGCAGGGCAGCAAACCACGCAGGAAATCTTGTCCCAGCCAGTGACATGGGTGGAAACGGCGCGGCAGTTCGAGCAGAACGCGGAGCTGGATAAAGCTTTCGTTAGCTTTTCGCCTGATGAGCCATGGTTGTTTGTGGCCTGCGGGTCCAGCTACTACCTTTCCCGGACGATTGCTGCGCAGTGGGCAAAACTTCTGCGGGTAGCGTGTACGGCGGTGCCGGCATCGGAGTTGCTTTTCGCTCCGGACGATGTGCTTCGACGGACTGAGGCGCGGCAGGTGGTGCTTGTGTCGCGTTCGGGCAAGACCACCGAGGTTTTGCGCGCGGCTGAATGGTTGAAGGCAAACACCACGGTTCAAACGCTGGGCGTGACTTGCAGCAACGACAGCGTTCTTGAAGATTTGTGCACACATGTCTTGAAACTGCCGTGGGCCGACGAAAAGAGCATGGTGATGACGCGATCGTTTACGTCGATCCTGTTGCTCTTCGAGAGATTGAGCGCGAAATTCGTGGGTGACTCCGGGCTGGTATCCGCGCTCGATGCTTTGCCAGAAAAGACAGTGGCGTGGCTTGCGGCGAATGCTGATAAGATTCGGGCGCTCGGAACGAAGCGGCGGTTCGCCGATTTTGTTTTTTTGGGGCAAGGCGCGCATTACTGGCTGGCGCAGGAGGCGGCGCTGAAAATGATAGAGATGTCTTCATCGTACGCGCAGTCGTATCACACATTGGAATTCCGCCACGGGCCGAAATCGATCGCGAGCAAACACACGCTCATTACTTTTTTCCTTTCCGATGCCGCCGCGGAAGAAGAGAGTTTGCTTGTTGCGGAATTGAAGAAATTAGGCGCAGCGATTTTTGTAATTGCAAATCGAGCGACCCCAGCGTTGCGGCGCGATGCTGATCTTCTGATCGAACTTGGCTTGGATGAGCCGGAGAATGCGCGGCTGGCGCTTGCGGCGATTCCGGCGCAGTTGCTGGGGCTGGCAGTAGGTCTGCGCAAGGGTTTGAATCCTGATGTGCCGAAGAATTTGACGCGCGCGGTGGTACTCGGCTCGAAAAATGGAGCGACCGCGAAAAGGAGAAGTGCTTGAGCAACGAAGCTGGCGGAGGCGTACCGCAACTACGGCGCACCCTCAAACTGTCGGACCTGATTTTTTACGGAATCGTTCTCATCCAGCCGATCGCGCCCATTCCGCTCTACGGTGTGGCGCAGAAGCTTTCGGACGGACACTTTGTCCTGATCATTCTGATCGCGGGGTTTGCCATGCTGATCACTGCCATCAGCTATGGACGAATGGCCGCTCTCTATCCGGCCGCCGGATCGGCTTACACTTATGTTGGCAAAGGGCTGAACCCGCATCTTGGATTCCTGGCCGGCTGGGCGATGATCCTCGATTATCTACTGCAGCCGCTGATCAATACCGTGTGGATTTCGACGGCGCTGCACGAGCGCTCTGCGTACTTCCACATTCCGCAGATTCCTTTTGTCATCTGGGCCCTGATCATCGCCGGAATTATGACGGCTTTGAATCTGGCTGGAGTCAAGGCCTCCGCGACCGCCAACAAGGTTCTGTTAGCAGTG
>Ga0265354_1000096_pt1 | contig 15122 bp, 12 predicted proteins | sample NZE1metagenome_FD_189074 | JGI IMG/M metagenome (GOLD analysis project Ga0265354, IMG submission 189074) | Rhizosphere microbial communities from Maridalen valley, Oslo, Norway - NZE1 | ecosystem: Host-associated > Plants > Roots > Rhizosphere > Soil | place: Norway: Oslo | collected 2017-09-14 | reverse complement strand
TTTCTTCTAGACCGAAACGCTTGAGGAGTTCCTCGGGATTGCGGCGGCGTTTGTAAAAGCTGGAGAAGAGGCGCAGAGCTTCCATTACGCGGAGTTTATCGGGGAGGGAAGTGGATTGCAGAGCCGCGCCGATTTCGTGCTTCAACGCCTGAGACTCGCTCTTCGGATCGAGGCCGCAGACCGAGACGCGGCCGCCATCCAGATCGCGAAGGCCTTCAAGAATTTCTACAGTTGAAGTTTTACCCGCGCCGTTGGGACCGAGCAGGCCGAAGACTTCGCCCTCTTCGACGGCAAAGCTGACGCCGCGCACGGCTTGCACGTCGCCGTAGCTCTTCACCAAATTTTCAACTTGAATGATCGGATTTGCCATGGGCATTGACAGCTACATCGTGCTACGCAAAGGTGCCACTAAGGATAACGCAAGTGCTCGCTTTCTTCGCTATGCACGGATGCGGTCAAGTGGATTACTTCGGAGCGTAGAAAAGATAGTCGGCGGAATACGGGACGCGAACTTCCTTTCCCCCCGCCACTGAGTCGCAGCCGGATGCGGGGGCTTTGCCTCCTTTGGTGTTGAGGCGCTGGATGGAGGTGGCGCGGGAGAGGACGCCGGTGCCTTCATGACTCACGACGTTGACGAGAAGCCAGGGAATGGAATCGGCATCCGGCGAAGGCACATTGGCAACGGCTTTGCCGGTAACGCGACTGCCATCATTTGCTTCCCAGGATGGTCCGGCGAAATGTTTGCCGAAGGGTTTGCCATCTTTGTCGGAGAGCTGGGCGTCGGGAGCTTTCAGCCCCCAAGAGAATTCCGTGGCGCCTTCCTTGCAGATGTAGACCTGATCTCCCTTCGCGTGAACCTGGACAAGTAGCTGTTCGCCGGCAGGCGGCTGGAGCTGGAGCGGAATTTGTTGCGCGGCAGTTGAGAACGATAGAACGGCGCTCGCAGAGACGAATAATGCGGCGAGTAATACGAGATTGCTCTGGCGCATGGAACGAATCCTCCTCCTGGAGTATAGGTTTGGTGGTAAGCATGGCAAAACTCTTTTATCGAGCGGCAGCGCGCTTGCGGGTTTTCTTGGCAGCGGACGATTTTTTGCGCGGGGGAGCCCAGAGATGTTTTTTTACATTAATGCGAGACTCGACGACAGGAATGCCTTCCGATTCGAGGAGCTTTTTTTGCAAGGAAGCGTAGGGCTCGCGGATAAGGATTTTGCCGTTGGCACCGAGAACGCGGTGCCACGGGATGCCTTTGCCCTTTGGAGTGGCGCCCATGGCGCGGCCTGCGGTGCGAGCGCCGCCGGGGAGACGCAAGGCTTTAGCAAGGGCTCCATAGGTTAGAACCCGGCCGCGGGGAATTTGTTTCACAAGCTTGTAGACGGGATCGAAGGACACGGTGAGGCGACTCCTTGCACTAATCTTTGGATGAGTCTCGCGGATGCGTGGAAGACATCGTAAAAGCACGCACGCGGCGCAACAAGAGAAATAATCGGCGCTGCGGTGTTCTATACAGTGAAGACTTTATGGAACAAGGGTCGGCGAGTAAGTACTTTTACAAGCTGGGAGTGAGTAGCCGATAAGTCAAATTACCACGCGGCGCATCTAAGTAAGTAAGAGAAGGGAAGCAGAGAGAAAGACGACGATGAATGGAACCGATGAAACAAAGCGAAAAAACTAATGAACGAAACGGAAACAAATTAGTTAGTTTGTACGCATCACGGTTGCAAAGTAATCGTTCGTGCTAGTACGGATCGTTCATTGACGGCGTAGTGGAACGAAAGTACACTACGAGTACGGTCAATGACTTGAGGTGCTGTCATGGCGTTTGTCCGTCGCAAAGGGAATTCGTTCTACCTGGTGCACAATGTGCGCCGCGGCGGAAAAGTGCGGCAGCTGCATCTTGCGCGGCTTGGGGAGCGTGCGCGCATCACGGACGCGGTGGTCAGGGAAGTCTCGAAGAAACATCCGTTCGTGGAGCTGAATTGGCGGGCTTTGCGGGAACAGATGAATGGTCAAGTGGATCTAGCCGATGCCAGCTCACCGGCGATCCAAAAGCTCGTCGCCAGCCTGCGAGAGCTGAACCTCGAATTGGCGGACCTCTTTCCGCCGCTCCTACGAATTTCTGAAACGCCCACGGTGGCGCGAGAGTTGTTAGTGCAACTTCGGCTCTTGCAATCCACACTTCAGGTGAAACTGACTCAGTTTGACCGGAAGCGCGGACGGTTCAGTAATGCGACCCTGCGAATGCGGGGCCGCTAGGAGGAGACCATGAGCGCCCAGATACTCCCACTCGATCCAAATTTACGGAGCAATACGACGATTGAATTTCAGTCGGCGCTGCGCTCGAAGATCGTCGGACAGGCGGAAGGCGTGCAGGCTCTGGTAGACCTGTATCAAGTCTTCTGTGCGGGTTTGAACTCGCCGGGGCGGCCGGTGGGGAACCTCCTTCTTTTGGGCCCAACGGGCTCGGGCAAGACGCGCATTGTCGAAGCCGCGGCGGAGATTCTTTTTGGAGACGCCCGCGCGGTCATCAAAGTGGACTGCGCGGAGTTTCAGCACTCGCATGAGATTGCCAAATTGATTGGCTCGCCTCCGGGATATTTGGGTCACCGGGAAACGCATCCGCTGATCACGCAAGAGGAGTTGTCCAAGAGCCATACCGACAAGTTGAAGCTCAGCTTTTTGCTGTTCGACGAGATTGAGAAGGCCTCGGATGCCCTGTGGCAGTTGCTATTGGGAATGCTCGATAAGGCAACGCTGACTTTAGGGGACAACCGCCGCGTGGATCTCTCGCAGACGGTGATTTTCCTTACGTCGAACCTGGGCGGCGGCGAGATTACGGAATTGATGCACGGCGGCATGGGCTTCGTCCAGCCAACAGACTTGCCAGTCACGGGTTTAGACGAAAAAGTTGAACGGACGGCAATGGAAGCCGCGCGAAGGAAGTTTTCGCCGGAATTCATGAACCGGCTGGACAAAGTGGTGGTGTTCCATCCATTGCAGCGCGAACAACTTGAAGAAGTACTTGAGATTGAGCTCGGGCAAGTACAGCAACGGGTTTTGGAGACCGCGAAAGGGCAGTTTCTCTTCCGGGTAACGCCCGGCGGCAGAGATTTCCTGCTGCAAGAAGGAACGGATCAACGATATGGGGCCCGGCACTTGAAGAGGGCGATTGAGCGGTACGTCGTGTATCCGCTTGCGAATCTGCTCGCTACAGAGCAAGTGCATCTGGGAGACCTGGTGTGCATCGATTGGGACCGCACTCACAAGGGGCTGACCTTTGCTCGAGAGGGCGAAGGGGCTCTGGTGACGCCGGCAGTGCCTCAAATTGCACAACTTGCGACGGCGGCGGAAGCAAAAGACGGCAAGACGGCGGATCCACCCGCGGAAGTAGTAGTTGCAGAGAGAAAATTGCGGGCGGCGCAGCCTTCGGTGGCACCGGCGGCAGCTCCGCAAGGGCGGAAGAAGTCCGACCGATAAAGAAAACAAAGAGTTAGGCTGAAATTAGGGGCGCCGGACAGGACGCGCCCCTTTTTGTCGTTTGGGGGCAGACACAAACTGTTTCATCCTCTCACTTTGAACACAGATGAAACGCTGTCTCACCGCGTGAGACGGTTTCCAAAATTGGAAAACTTGTATGTCATTGAGTTTGTGCCAGTTTGTTGCGGTGAGTTTGAACACTCGGATTGGCAGCTGTCATGCTCTATTTGCTTCAAGCGCATAGCTGAGACGCATGGGGCGTCTAGGGCAGCCGAACGCGGAAGGAACGAAAATGAAAAGCGCCGCAAGACAGCAATTGGATCCAAGCATTCGCAGTACGGACAGTCGCGACTTTGAGGGCGCGCTGCGCTCGAAGATCGTCGGGCAGGCCGAAGGTGTTCAAGCACTGGTGGACCTCTACCAGGTCTTCTGCGCGGGATTGAACTCACCAGGCCGGCCTGTGGGGAACCTGTTGTTCCTTGGGCCGACTGGTTCGGGCAAGACACGCATTGTCGAAGCGGCTGCAGAGATCTTGTTTGGAGATGCGCGCGCAGTAATTAAGGTGGATTGCGCGGAATTCCAGCATTCTCATGAGATTGCGAAGCTGATTGGCTCGCCTCCAGGATATTTGGGACATCGCGAGACGCATCCCTTGATTACGCAAGAGGAGCTGTCCAAGAGCCATACGGAAAAACTGAAGCTGAGCTTTTTGCTGTTCGACGAGATTGAGAAAGCCTCGGACGCCCTGTGGCAATTGCTGCTGGGCATGTTGGATAAGGCGACTCTAACCTTGGGCGACAATCGCCGGGTGGATTTGTCGCAGACGGTGATCTTCCTGACGTCGAACCTAGGCGGCGGAGAAATATCGGAATTGATGCAAGGCGGAATGGGTTTCGTGCAGCCGAAAGACAAACCGGCCGCGGGACTAGACCAAAAAGTCGAGCGGACGGCGGTGGAAGCGGCGCGCAGGAAGTTTTCGCCGGAATTCATGAACCGGCTGGACAAAGTGGTGGTCTTCCATCCGTTGCGCCGGGAACAGCTTGAGGAAGTTCTGGAAATCGAGCTGGGGCAAGTGCAACAAAGAGTCTTGGAGACGGCAAAAGGCCAGTTCCTTTTTCGGGTTACGTCGGCGGGGAGAGAGTTCTTGTTGCAGGAAGGAACTGATCAGCGCTACGGAGCACGTCACCTGAAAAGGGCGATCGAGCGGCACGTGGTTTATCCTCTGGCGAATCTGCTAGCTACCGAGCAGGTGCACCTGGGTGACCTGGTGTGCATCGATTGGAACAAGGACACGGAAGGATTGAACTTCGTTCGCGAAGGCGAGAATCTGGCGATGCCGGCGCGTCGGCCGGAGCCAGTTGTCACCGCGCGGGCAGCGCAGGCAAAAAGCGGGCGGACTGTTGAAGCACCATCTGCAGCGCTCGGCGCGGAACCGTTGCCACGGATGGCGCGCTAGCGAACTTGTAGTCTAACTTTCTCAATTTGAACGGCCCGGGAGGAACGCCTCCCGGGCTTTTTCTTTTGCGTAAGACTCAGTGTAAAGTTATCGAGAACGGCGGAGATTTCGTTTGAACAGGCAGGCAAGCGTCATTTTGGCGGGAGTGTCTGGCTTGTCGAGAATTGCAGCACCATTCGAGCGGTGCGTGCGTGTGGGGATGGGTGTGGCTTTACTCTGTCTCTCTATTGCGCCGTGCATGCGGGCACAGCGGACGCAGTTCAAAGCTGGATGGAATGTTTATTCTCCGCAGGAAGACATCCAGCTGGGCAAGCAGGTTGCAGTAGATGCGGCGAAGCAGTTGCCATCGTGCAACGCCCCGAAAGTCGACGCGTATTTGACGGAGCTTGGTAAGAACCTAAGTGCGAAACTTCCGGCAGGAGGAATCCAGTATCCGTTCGAGTTTCATTGCGTGAACGACAAGGCAATCAACGCGTTTGCACTGCCTGGCGGGTACGTGTTTGTAAACCGGGGCGCTATTGAGGCTGCGGACAATGAGGCGGAGCTTGCGGGAGTGATGGCGCATGAGCTTGCGCATGTGGCCTTGCGGCACGGAACGGCCGAAGCCACGAAGGCAAAGGCTGCGCAAACGGGAGTGGGAATCCTGGGAATCCTTTTTGGAGATAACGCCGGCGGAGCGCTGTTGACGGAACTCGGGAGATTCAGCGCGGGCGGTGTCCTGCTACGGTATTCGCGTGCGACGGAGACGCAGGCGGATGTCGTGGGCACACAGGTGCTTTACGATGCGGGATACGACCCGCGAGCGCTCGCACAGTTTTTCGAAAAGATTGAAGCGGATAGCAAGGGGCAGAACCCGCCGGAGTTTTTTTCGGACCATCCGAACCCGGAACGCCGCGTGGAGCGTGTGAACGAGGAAATCAATAAGTTGGGCGGGCTGCCGCCGAAGATGAAGAAGGATTCCGCGGAGTTCGAGGCGATTAAACGCGAGGTGATGGCGCTGCCAGTTGCAAGGAAAGAGGCGCTGGCTGCAGGCGGGCCTGCTCACCGGGCGATGGGGCCGCCTCCTGTGCCCTCGGCGAATTACGCCGAGTATCAAGCACAGGCATACGCCATGAAGTATCCGGATAACTGGAAAAAGTTTGGGGAAAAAGCCAGTGTGTCGTTCACGCCGGATGGCGGGGTGATGGAGGGCGACGACGGACAAGATGGTTTGGCGTACGGAGTTATTGTGAACGTGACGAAGGTCCAAGGTGACGCCAGCGATGCAAAAGCGCTTGATAAAGCCACGCAGGAATTTATTAGCACGCTGCAAAAAGGCAATCCAAAGATGAAAGTCACACGGCAGCCAGGGCACTTGCGTGTGAATGGGCAGCCGGGGCTTTCGACGTATTTGAGCAACGAATCTCCTGCTGGTGGCGAGGAAACGGATTGGCTCATCACCGTGATTCGACCGGAAGGATTGGTATCTTTTGTATGCGTCGCACCCCAGAAGGATTATGAGAAGTATGACAAGACGTTTTCTTCGATTCTCGATACCGTAAGATTTTCAAAGTAGGCCGGCGGATTCAAGCAGGGTCCTCGAGCCGCATAGACAACGCGAATAAACGTAAGTGTCTCGCTTAAGAAAAGAGGGCGTTCCGAGTGATCGGAACGCCCTCTTTGTTTCTGCTAGGTAGTTTGGTGACCCTTATCTTCTGTCGTCGCTATCTCCGTCGCTGAGCAAGAAGGGTAAAACGTGAATCTGTTCCTTGCGTACGGCTTGCAGCTGGTTGGGATCAATTCCAAGAACCTTGAGAATCGTGGCGGGAACCTGCTGGTTAGAAACGGGAGTTTTGATGGTAGTAGAGTCGAGGCTTGGGTTGGAAACGAGAAGGGCCACGTGCACATCGTCCTCATTGAAGCCGCCGTGTTCCGAAAGCTTCGTGCCGCCGGTAAAGATAACCCCGGTATTCACCTTGAGGATGATGTCAGGAGTGCGGGGATCGTCGACAGGATTGTTGAATTTGTTCACTAGTGATTGCCCCGCGAAGATTTCCTGGATGCCGAGGTGCGCTTGCACCGTTGGATTGCTGATTTGTTTCACTACGCTAGTGACGAGCGAAGGGCTGGTCAGCCAAATGAGGGAGCCATCGTCTGAGATGTCGAAAGCATCCGCGGAGCCGAGGGTGTTCGTGGGTTCGCCGCCACCGATGCCGACTCGCTTAGTCACGTCGATTGGAGACTGGCCATGTTTCGCGCCGACGATGATGAGCGTGGAATCGTAGATGCCTTCTTTCTTCAGCTCAGAAACGAACTTGCCAAGCGATTGATCGATGAACTCAAGCTCGCTAGCGAGTCCGGGGCCAGGTGTGCCGAGGACATCGATGTAACCGCCTGTGGCGCCCGTGATGGGGTCAACCGCGAGTTTCTCGCCAACGCTGACCGCCTGGAAATTGGTGCCGAAGATCGTTGGGACACCTACTTTCTTGGAGCGGTCGTGAGTGTAGCCGTCTATTTGGTTAAGGACTGCTTGAACGTGGAGTTCGTCGTAGCATTGGATGTCGGCGAAACTATTTGTCCAGCCATCATCCACGCCGGCGTCTGGGAACGGGATGGGAGTGCAACCCGGGAACGGTAGTGGAACAGGAATCGAGTTGATTTCGGGGCCGTAGAAGTCGTCAACGCCTTTGCCGCTGGGTCCGTTGGTCCACTCGTAAGAGGGGTGTTTGTCTGTCCATGCGGTGTGACCGCCATTCGCCTTCACCACTTCGAAGACAGTGTTCACGCGCAGATATTGATGAGGATAGATCGGCGCGCAATTATTTTTTGGATCGCGGGGAAGAAAAGCCGGATTGATGCTGCCCCCGCCGTTGAGTTGTGTCAGGTCGGTGTCAATTCCTTCGTCATACTCGACTACGCCGCCGATGGTGCCAGGGCAAGCGCCGCCGGTACTGCCAATGGCGGCGTTGGAAGCCGCTTGGGGCGACGTGGCGCGATTATAGGTTACGTCATACCAGAAACCGGCGGTTGTGGGCGATCCGCCAGTCACGAGTGCGGAGAGACCCGGGAACGAATCGGAAGGAGTGGAGGTGGATGCGTTGGTGTAAGTGACGCCGTGGCTGCTGAGAGAGGCGAGTGTGGAGTTTGGGTGTGAGTTGACGTAGTTGGATAGATCGAGCGCGTGAAGGCCGTCCACGCTGATGAGCAAAACGTGTTTGATCTTGTGTGTATCAAGCTCATCGTCCGCGCGGACTGGACGCGCAAGCGTGGAGCCGAGAAGGCCGAACGATAAAGCGGTGGCGAGCAATCTCTGTTTCAAGTGAGTCTCCTTTAAGGTCGGTAGATGTTCTGGCAACTATCTCCGGTAGTAGAGTGTGCGGATGGAGTGTTACAGGACGGAGAACAGGTCGTGTGTGGCGCGTAAAACAAAATGAATTTTCTTTCAGGAAGAGGAAGGACAGAGAGATAGCTTTGAGACGAGGGTGGCGCGAGACGTGCCGGAAACTGGTTGAAAAGAAAGAATTAGCGGGTGAGCGTGCGAGTGACTTTGTCGGGGTTGTTTTCCGCTGCAAGCTGTTGAGTTTGGTAGAGGCTGTCGGCGCGCTCGAGGGCCTCGGCGATGCTTGGGCATATATTGGCCGCGCCGACGTGACGTTCGAACTCGGCTTGCTTCATGAGTTGGGCGGGTTGTTCGCGCGCACCGCAGAGTAACAGTGAGCGGCCGGAGGCGTGCAGCGTGTCGGCCAGGTCGCGGATGGCGCCGAGGCCGGTGGCGTCGATGGCAGTCATATTGCGAAGGCGCAAGATGACGATTGGCGGGAGGGAATCGACGTCGCGGATGATCTCGGCGAATTTGTCGGTGGCTCCGAAGAGGAAGGGGCCGTGGATGCGGTAGACCGTTGCGTAGGGCGGGATGTCTTTGCCTTGCAGGACGTGCTTGCGGCTATCTTCAACGTAGTCTTTTGTGACGCGGGCGACGGTGGTGGTCCGGGAAACCTTTCGAATGAACATTAACGCCGCGAGGACCATGCCGACTTCCACCGCAAATGTTAGGTCAGCGATCACGGTTAGAGTCACGGTAATCAGCCAGACGGCGATATCCGCTGACGTGAGTTTCAGAATTTCCGGGATTTCGCGCCATTCGCCCATGTTGTAGGCCACGATCAACAGAATGGCGGCGAGTGCAGCGAGCGGCACGTTTCTGACCAGCGGCGCTGCAAAGAGGACGATCGCGAGAAGCGTGAGCGAGTGGATCATTCCAGCCACGGGAGTTTTCGCACCTGAGCGCACGTTTGTTGCGGTGCGCGCGATCGCGCCAGTGGCGGGCAAGCCGCCAAACATGGGTGAAACAATGTTGGCGACGCCCTGTGCTACCAGCTCGACGTTGGGATTGTGCTTGTCGTTGCTCATGCGATCAGAGACGACTGCGGACATCAGGGATTCGATGGCGCCGAGCATCGCAACGGTGAATGCCGGAGAGAGAAGTTGGCGCGCAGTGTCGTAGCTGAAATGCGGTATGGCGAATGTGGGAAGGCCGCTAGGTATGCCGCCGAATCGCGTTCCGATCGTTTCGACGGGGATACGCAGAAGAGTGACGGCTATGGTTGCGCCGAAAGTTACGACGATGGCTCCTGGGATGCGCTTGGCAAACTTGAGGCAGAATACCATTACGGCGATGGAGAGAATGGCGAGAGCGGTCGCAGGTATGGAGATGGTGTTCCAGGCTGCGCCGAAGGCTTCCATGCGATGGAAGAAGTCGCCGGGGACGCGGTCCATGCGAAGGCCAAAGAAATCGCGAATCTGAGTGCTGGCGATGAGGATGGCGATGCCGTTTGTGAAACCGATGATTACGGGACGTGGAAAATATTTGACGGCGGCGCCCATGCCGGTGATTCCGAGAAGCACGAGCAGGACGCCGGCCATCATCGTGCATTCGAAGAGGCCATCGATGCCGTGCTTGGCGATGATTCCAGAAATGACGACGACGAACGCCCCGGTGGGACCACCGATTTGCGTTTTTGAGCCGCCGAGTGCGGAAATCAGGAAACCGGTGACGATAGCGCAGTAGATTCCGGCTTGCGGTGAGACGCCAGAGGCAATGGCGAAGGCCATCGCGAGTGGAAGCGCTACGAGGCCTACGGTGACACCTGCGATTAGATCGGAGAGGAATTTATGACGGTCGTAATCGCGCAGTAAGAGAACGGATTTTGGGAGCCACTGATTTAGAGCTGAGCTCATTCGAGCACGGGCAGAGGAAATAACTCCAGTTTCATAAGTCTAGCAGGCGAGGAACGGGGAGAGCTTAGCGAATTAACAAGTGTGCCTGAAACAAAAATGTACAGAACGGCTACGCGGAAGCGAAAAGGAGGCCCCTCGCTTCGCGTGGTATGAAAACATTCGGTCCCCTTCAGTCCTCCTTTAGTCGGCGGCCTCGGAACGGGCGGGTTGTGGTTTCCAACGTAGGATCGGCTTGCGGGCGGCTCCGACTTCATCGAGACGGCGGACGCGCGTGGTGTGCGGCGCAGTTTTGACGAGTTCGGGATTTGTGGCGGCTTCTTCCGCGATCGAGCGCATGGCGTCGATGAAGAGATCGCACTCTTCGCGGGATTCGGATTCGGTGGGTTCGATCATCAGTGCGCCGGGAACGATCAGTGGGAACGCCGTAGTGTAGGGGTGAAAGCCGTAGTCGATGAGGCGCTTGGCGATGTCCATGGTGTTGACGCCATTTTTCCTTTGGAGCGCGTCGCTGAAAACCACTTCGTGCATCGAGGGCAGGGAATAAGGGAGATCGAAAACGCCTTCGAGATGTTTACGAATATAGTTTGCGTTGAGGACGGCGTCTTCCGTTGCCTGACGCACCCCTGGGCCGTAAGCAAGAATGTACGCAAGCGCGCGGACGAGGACGCCGAAATTTCCGCTGAAGGCTTTGACTCTGCCTATGGAATCCGGGCGGATTTGTTCGAGAGCCAGGCGTCCGCCTTCTTTTTCCACGAGAATCGGCACAGGACGGAAGGGCTCGAGAATTTTCTTCATCGCCACCGGTCCTGCTCCGGGCCCGCCGCCACCATGGGGCGTCGAGAAAGTTTTATGCAAGTTGAGGTGCATCACATCGACGCCGAGATCTCCTGGACGGGTGATGCCCGTCAGCGCGTTCATGTTGGCGCCGTCCATATAGAGAAGCGCGCCCCTATCGTGCAGAATTTTTGCGATCTCCGGGATGCGCTCTTCAAAGATGCCGAGCGTTGAGGGATTGGTGATCATCAACGCGGCGACGTCTGGAGTAATGAGATCCCGCAGTTTATCGACGTCAATCTGGCCGTGCGATTCGGACTTGATATTTTCAACTTCGTAGCCAGAGATGACAGCGGTGGCTGGATTTGTACCGTGCGCTGAATCTGGAATCAAAACTTTTTTACGCGGGTTGCCGTTTTTCTCGTGATAAGCGCGGATCAAGAGTAGGCCCGTCATTTCACCGTGCGCGCCAGCAGCAGGCTGCAGAGTGATCGCATCCATGCCAGTGATTTCCAAGAGGCACTTTTCGAGGAGTTGCAAAATTTTGAGGCACCCTTGGGAAAGCTCTTGTGGCTGGTAGGGATGCTCGGTGGCGATGCCGTCGAGGCGAGCGACAAATTCGTTTACGCGGGGATTGTATTTCATCGTGCAGGACCCTAGCGGGTACATGCCTAGATCGATGGCGTAATTCCAGGTTGAGAGACGCGTGAAGTGGCGAATGACTTCGATTTCGCTGACTTCAGGAAAGCCCTGGACGCCTTCGGCGCGGTGATTTGCGGCTAAGGACTTTGCGGAATCGGCTGCGGGAACGTCGAGCGGAGGGAGTTCGAACGCGCGCTTGCCGGGCGAGGATTTTTCGAAGATTAGGCCTTCGTTTTGGTTCGTGTGTGTCGTCGCTTTTTTGATTTTGTCTGTCATGATTTCCATTTGCGGCGGACGGGCACGGCGTGCCGTGCCCCTACGAAGCTAAATGCGTTCAAACGGGTTGCTCCAGCGCACGGCGTATGGCCGCGGCGAAGCGTTCGATTTCGGCGCGTGACGTCGTTTCCGTAACACAGACGAGCGCGTGTTTCGTTAGTTCGGGATAGGCGGTACCCAGGACAAACGGGCCGATAATTTTCTCGCGCAGAAGATAAGCGTTTACGATCTTTACCGAGCGCGGGAGCTCGATTGTGAATTCGTTGAAGAACGGCGCGACGAAGGCGCGACGGACTCCCGGAATTTTTTCGAGCTCAGCCAGAGCGAACTGTGCCTTGGAAAGATTTTGGTGCGCCATCTCGCGCAGTCCTTCTTTGCCGAGGAGCGTGAGGTGCACAGTTGCGGCAAGCGCGCAAAGCGCTTGGTTCGTGCAGATGTTGGAGGTGGCTTTCTCGCGGCGAATGTGCTGTTCGCGAGTGGCCAGCGTCAGGACGAATCCGCGGCGGCCTTCCGAATCCGTCGTTTGACCCGCGAGGCGGCCGGGCATTTGACGAACATATTTGTCGCGCGAAGCAACTACGCCAGCAAACGGACCGCCATAGCTCGGTGCCAAGCCGAAGCTTTGAGCTTCCATCGCCACGATGTCGGCCTCCGCTGGCGGACGCAGCAAACCGAGCGAAACACCTTCCGTAATAGCGGCAACCAGGAGAGCGCCGGAAGCGTGAGCTGAGTCGGCCAGCGGAGCCAGCGATTCGATGACGCCGAAGAAATTCGGGGATTGCACGACAACCGCTGCAACATCATCCTTGAGCGCCACCTGCAACGCTTTTTGATCTAACGTGCCGCTTGTGCCGTAACCAATCTCTTCTACTTGCAAACCGGAATTCTTTGCGTAGGTCTTCAGAACCTCGCGATATTCCGGATGCACCGAGCGAGCGACAAGTACGCGGCTGCGGCCAGTGAGACGCTCAGCCATCAAAACAGCTTCGGTGGTTGCCGTGGAACCGTCGTACATCGAAGCGTTGGCGACTTCCTGGCCCGTAAGCTGGCACATTAATGTTTGAAACTCGAAGATGGCCTGCAGCGTCCCCTGCGTGATTTCCGCCTGATACGGCGTGTACGAGGTGAGAAATTCCCCACGCTGGATGATGGCATCCGTGACGACCGAGCGAAGGTGATTGTAAACGCCGGCGCCAAGAAAACTCGTAAAGCCACCGGAATTTTCCGCGGCGCGCGCCTTGAAATAATCGATGACTTCCGTTTCGGAGAGCGGTCCGGGCAAATTTAGGGCATCGCGAAGACGGTACCGCTCCGGAATACTGGAAAACAACTCATCGATGGATTTCGCGCCGATGGCGGCGAGCATGTCCTGCCGCTCGGCAGGGCTCTTCGGGAGATAGCGCATCAGGCCGAGGCTTCCTTGCTTTGCGAGGCGATGTAGGCTTCGTAAGCGGCGGTGTCCATGAGGCCGCTGATCTCGGCGGGATTAGCGAGGCGCACTTTGATGAGCCAGCCCGCGCCGTGCGGATCGGTATTGATTGTTTCAGGCGTGTTGTGCAAAACCTCGTTGGCCTCAACGACTTCGCCGGAAGCTGGAGCGTATATATCGCTGACAGCTTTCACCGATTCGACGGTGCCGAACGTTTTGCCGGCTTCGATTTTCGCGCCAACTTTCGGCAGCTCGACAAAGACTACATCGCCAAGTTCGTGCTGTGCGTAGTCTGTGATGCCAATCGAGGCAACGTCACCCTTTACCTGAACCCATTCATGCTCTTTGGTGTAACGATAATTCGCAGGATACGCCATTGGACCGCTCCTCGCGTCCCTCGTTAGAAAAGGGGGCGCCAAAATTTTCCTTCAGACCTTCGCTGCGGTTTGCGGTGCCGGCGTCTTCTTAGGACGCTTGTAGAATGGCGTCGCAACCACCTGTGCTTTGCACCTCTGCGTGCGAATCTGCACGTAGATGGGTGTACCAAGGGCAGTCATCGTCGGCGGGACGTAGGCCAGCGCAATGTTTTTGCAAAGCGTGGGCGAAGGCGAGCCGCTGGTGACCACGCCGATTGCGTCACCGCTTTCGTCACAGCAGCAATATTCATCGCGCGCAATGCCGCGGTCAACCATTTCTAGACCCACAAGCGCCCGTGTTAGGCCCGCAGCCTTCGCGCGTTCCAACGCCGCGCGACCGATGAAATCGCCTTTTTCCATTTTGCAATAACGATCCAAGCCCGCTTCCCAAACGTTGATCTTGTCGCTGATTTCGTGGCCATAGAGGGCCATCTTCGATTCCAGGCGCAGCGTGTTTCGCGCGCCAAGCCCGCAAGGGATGATGCCAAACTCGCGTCCAGCTTCCATCACCTTGTTCCAAACCATTTCGCTCGTTCCCACATCGGAGGGAATGTAAATCTCGAACCCGTCTTCGCCGGTATATCCGGTCCGCGCAATGAGCGTATTTTTCAGACCGCACACAGTTCCGTGCGTGAACCAATAGTTCTTGATGAGGCTGAGATTCGCGTCGGTCAGTTTTTGCAACAACTCTTCCGCGCGGGGCCCTTGTATCGCGAGCTGAGTGTACGCGTCACTCAAGTCCTCGACGACGCAGTCGAAACCCTTTGTGTTTTCACGAACCCAATTGATGTCTTTTTCGCGCGTCCCGGCGTTGATTACCAGCAGATAGTCGTCCTCGCCGAGTCGATGAACGATTACGTCGTCGACGAACGTACCCTCGGGATAGAGCATCGCTGAATAATGCGCTTGGCCGATGGCCAGTTTCGAAACGTCGTTCATGCTCAAGTGCTGTACAGCCGCGAGCGCGCCTCCGGGAACGTGGCCGCTGCGAATCCGGATGTCGCCCATGTGGGTGACATCGAAAACGCCAACACTGGAACGCACTGCTTTATGCTCTGCTACCAACCCGCCGCTCGCGGGATACTCGACAGGCATATCCCAACCGCCGAAATTGACCATTTTCGCGCCCAAACGGCGGTGTACCGCGTTCAGCGCCGTCTTACGAAGTTCGATGATAGGAGAAGCCGTGACGGATTCCATTCCGTGTGCTCAAGCAGAAATGCATACTAACATGCGAGTCGAAACGGGTCAAAGAAGCGCGCCGCGGCAGCAAAAAGCGGAAGCGTGCGTCCAATATAGCTACAATCAATGCAATAGAAGAAACGCCGCATGGTCCGAATGTCCAGCTTGCTGGCTTCTGCCCACGTCAGGTACAGTTTTCGTGGAGGCTCCCATGGCGGGTCCTATCGTTTGCGGACAATGTGACAGGACGGAA
>Ga0265354_1000095_pt1 | contig 15142 bp, 11 predicted proteins | sample NZE1metagenome_FD_189074 | JGI IMG/M metagenome (GOLD analysis project Ga0265354, IMG submission 189074) | Rhizosphere microbial communities from Maridalen valley, Oslo, Norway - NZE1 | ecosystem: Host-associated > Plants > Roots > Rhizosphere > Soil | place: Norway: Oslo | collected 2017-09-14 | reverse complement strand
ATATCAATGATCGGGGACAAATCTCGGGTATGGCCACGGTACAAACGGGGCCGCATGCCGGCGAGATTCACTCCTATCTTTTGACCCCCGTAGACGGACGCATAGACGCCTCGATGGCAGATTTCGCTCGTACACACCCGATTTTGCGCGGGAACGCTTGCACCCACTTCTTGCAGAGATTCGGACCCGGCCGATTCGATCGTTAAAGTGCGTTTTTGGAGCTTCGCACCATGCATTCCAGCTGTAGGCTGGACGAACGCGCAAGGCCGGAGATTGTCCGGAACAGTCTGGGTCACGTCGATAATCACGTGACCCAGACTGTTGACGGTAAGAGCTGGTGGAAAGGATTTCCCGACGAACCGGAGACTCGACTTCGAAGAGTCGCGCGCAAGCTCCTGATTAACGCGGTGGTCTCAATAGGTCGACGCAACACTCAGAACAAAGTCTAACTGCTGGAGTCTCAAAGGCCAAAAACGCTTACAAGTGTTGAATCGAACGGAACACTGCCCTGGCTAGATTCTGATTGAGGACAGCCCGACAGATCGCTTCTCTCGGGGAAGTGCTGTTGGATCAGGCTATTAGAAAGTGTTGCATCGACCGGTTGAGCTGGCAGCGGTTACCGGAAACTGATCCACTACCGATTTTTCCTTGACGAGCGATTACTTCGGGTGTATAGTAGTTTTCGGATATCATTGTGGTCGTATCCCTAGGTTTGGCCCTGTTCAGGGCTACAAGCCAATTGTTAACAGGGCTTCCAAACCAAACCGTCACTTCTGTTGTGCGACAGAGCGCCGCAAGTCCTTTACAAGCATCATTTCCGCAAACGCTGATTCCAAACCACTTGTTCGGCAGCTAACTCCTTTAGATGCAACGTTTACAGAAAACGGGGGAGGTGGTCCGAAGTGGCGCAGCCAAACTCTTCTCCATCGCTCCCTGTGTGATGAATCCTGGCTGTGCTCTCGCCGGCTAAACCGGTCGCAGGTCATCTGCCTGCTACCTAGAGCACTCAGGCCAGAGCCAAAGGATCTCAATCCGACTCACGAGCCCGCATGCCCTCCGCGAACATACAGGAATCCTCACAAGTCCAATTGTTTCATGGGCTTACTTTATAACTTGCGTACACCCCCGGGTGGGGGTAGAGCGTCATCAACCGCGCGCGTTTGCCTTCTCGGCGACGGAAATTAGTTTGGGCAGCACGTCGCCGAAGTCCCCGACGCCTGGTTGACCAAAGCCGAAATAGATCCGGTGATATAGCGGGTACAAAGAATTGTAAGTCTTCTGCGCCGCAGGCTCGGGCGTAAACACCGTATGTCCCGGACAAATTTTGTCCTGCGCCTCTTCCACCGTCTTGAATGTCCCGGCAGCAAGAAACGCGAATATCGCAGAGCCGAGACTCGTCACACTTTTGCTCGGCACGAGCACAGGCCGCCCCAGTACGTTCGCGTAGATCTGATTGAGCACGTTATTTTTTTGCGGAATGCCGCCCGCATTGATCACGCGCTTTATCTCAACGCCATGTTCCGCCATGCGGTCGAGAATGATTCGCGTGTGGAATGCCGTGCCTTCGATGGCGGCGAAGAGTTCGTCCTGCGCGGTGCTCTGCAAATTCCAGCCGAGCGTGATTCCTCGCAGATTCGGGTTCACCAAAACGGTACGGTCCCCATTGTCCCAAGTCATCCGTAGCAAACCGGTCTGCCCCGGCTGGTATTTCTCGAGCCCCTGGCTCAGCGTCGCGACATCGGTTCCCGCGCGAGTGGCAATGGCGTTGAAAATATCTCCCACCGCGGAAAGGCCAGCTTCAATTCCGGTACGGAGCGGATGCACGCTTCCCTGTACCACTCCGCAAACCCCCGGAACCAAGTTGACCGACGGCGTGATACCAATGATGCAGGTCGAGGTCCCGACGACGTTCACCATGTCATCGGTCCTGCAACCTGCTCCGATCGCATCCCAATGCGCGTCGAATGCACCGACCGGAATCGGAATGCCCGCTTTCAGTCCGAGCTTTTCTGCCCAATGCTCCGCAAGTTTTCCGGCAATGTGGTCCGACGTGACATATTCGCCCTGAAGTTTGTCTCGAACACCCGCAAACAAAGGATCGACCTTAACGAGAAACTCTTCAGAAGGCAGGCCGCCCAAATCCGCGTTCCACAACCACTTATGCCCCATGGCGCAAACACTGCGCTTTACGTTTCGCGCATCGGTGATGCCGCAGAGCGTAGCCGCCGCCATGTCGCAGTGCTCGAACGCGGAAACAAACTGCGCGCGCTTTTCTGGATTGTGACGCAGCCAATGCAGCAGCTTCGAGAAGCCCCACTCCGACGAATACACTCCGCCGCACCACTGGATCGCGGCAAGTCCTTCGCGATGCGCAGCTTCGGTGATCTCCGCGGCTTCGCCTTTGGCACGGTGATCGCACCACAGATAATATTCGTCGAGTGGTTCCAGGTTTTTCCCAACGGGAATGACGGAAGAACCGGTGGTGTCGATTGCCAACGCTTGCACTTGACCCCCGGCAACGCCCGCTTTTCGTACCGCCTCGCGGGTCGCGCTAGCCAATGCACGCATCTGGTCATCGTGCGATTGCGTGGCATATTCCGGATCTTCGCGTTTGCGGTGCAGCGGATATTCGGCGAGTGCGGTCGCGAGCAAGCCTCGCTCGCTGTCCACAATGGAAACGCGAACGCTTAGAGTTCCAAAATCAACGCCAGCCACAATGGCCATGGAATTTGCACTCGTTCCGTACAAACAATCCGTTCAAATAGACTACTAACTCGCGTGGGCGTACATATCCCACCCGAGGTAACGCGTGGCAGCTTCATGCACTGCGGGAGCCACCGACGAAAAATTCGCCGCCACGTGATGCTCGAAACCGTTTTCGCAGATATAGCGCAGCAGTTTTTGTAAACCTGGAATTTCAACCACGCCGGCGCCACCAAACGTTTCGAGAGGATCGTCCGTGAACCTGCCGCTGCCAGTATAGCCGCGGATTCTGCCTGAGAAGTCGTCCGTCGAAAAACGTGCAAAGCACATTGCTCCCGACTTTACCTGCCCTACGCATGTTCCAAACGTATTTTCCTTACCTACCGTCCCCGCGATGATTGCCTGGTAGTCCATCTTCACGCTTTTGAAAAAATGCTTTGGCAAATTACTGCAATGGAAGCACACCGCCTTGTTGGGGTCGTTTCCGTAATTGTTGTTCCAATCGAGCAGCGCGCTCGGCGTTTCCGAAGCCAGTTGCAAAGCGTGCATGCCCAGCACCCCGCACACATCCACTTCGCAAGCGCTCGAGAGCAGCGACTCGCTCATCATGCTCATCACCGTACAGGGCACCACGCCAAGATTTTCTTCCAGCGAAGTCCAGCATTGCACCGCACTGATCTGCAGATCCGTCGATTTCATCCATTGGTCGATCACCACTCCCAATTTCGCCATCTTCATCAGCGCCGCTCGAGGGATGTCCGTTGTCGTCACATATTTCTCGATGGATTGCAGTTTCTGGACCGCAGCTTCGTCGGTATCCTTCATCCGCTCGATGCGTCCAATAACTTCGGAAAGATCCAGCGTCTCGACCGAAATGCCACTGCGCTCCAGCAGCTTCTCGCTGTACCGCACGGTATTGAACGCCGTGGGTCGTGCACCCAGCGCGCCAATGCGCAGATTGCGCAGCCCCCGCACCACGCGGCAAACGCCAGCGAACCAATCAAGATCTTTCGTGAACTCCGGCGAATCCGGCGCTTCGGTGTGCAGCGTTGTGAGGGAGTAAGGAATGCCGTACTGCGTCAAATTGTTGCAGGCCGACATCTTCCCGCAAAAACTGTCGCGCCGGTCCGTGATGGTCATCTTCGATTGCGTGTCCGGCGTGGCCTGCACCAAGACAGGAACATCCAAACGCGCCAACCGCAGCGTATCCGCGATCGCGCGCTCATCTCCAAAATTCGGCAGCGTCACAATCACGCCGTCGATCGCATCGCCTTTCGATTTGAACAACTCGGCGCAGCGCTTTGCTTCTTCATAGGTCTCGACCGCTCCGTGCTTACTCTGCTCCGGGCCGAGCACTACCACATCGATGCCCGCGTTTTGCAGGACGCGCGTCATCTCTTCCCGCCCGGTCTTCGCGAGATGCGCCGGAAAAAATCCCCGGTTCCCTACAATCACTCCCATCGTCATCTTTCTCTTGTTGGCCATGGTCCCTTGGTCCGCTTTCTCTTCAAATGATTGGCGCGAAACAATCTAATCAACAGCTCGCTGCCAGGTTTCAGCAATGGCGCCGAGTGAAGCGTTTAACTGGCAAATCACGGCGCATTCCAGAATCATTCTTTCTTCTTGAGTTGCCCATAGTAAGCCTTCTTGCCGTGCTTTCTCAGAAAATGGCGGTCATGAAGCGTCTTGCCGAGCGCGACCGCATCTGCGTTTACTGTCACGGTCAAATACGCCATGCGCGCAGAGGCCTCCAGCATCCAGGCGTTCTCCGCCGCCTCGTGAGGATTCGCGCCCCACGCGAACGGTCCGTGGTTGGCCACGAGCACCGCGGGTATCGCGAGCGGATCCAGCCCTTTGAATGCGCGGATAATTACCGCTCCCGTACTTGCTTCGTACTTCTCGGCAATTTCTTCGTCCGTCATCACTTCGGTGAGAGGAATCGCGCCGTGAAAATAATCCGCGTGCGTGGTGCCGAAGCACGGAATCGATTTGCGTGCTTGCGCCCATGCGGTCGCATACTCCGAATGCGTGTGCGCGATTCCCCCGATGGCCGGAAACGCCCGGTACAACGCTGCGTGCGTGGGAAGATCCGACGACGGCCGCAGCCTCCCTTCGACCACCTTGCCATGCAAATCCGTCACGACAAGATCGCCGGGTTTCATGCGGTCGTAAGGAACACCGCTCGGCTTGATGACGATCAAACCTTCTTTCCGCGCGACGCCGCTGGCGTTGCCGAAAGTGGAAAGCACCAAACCTCTGCGGACCAAGTCCAGATTGGCTTCCAGGACTTGTTCTCGTAGTTTCGCTAACCGCATTCGCCCTCGACTCTATTCCGTTCCTTTATTTCCGCGTCGAAAACCGCAAAACTGTCGACGTTCGGTACGCTTCGCCCGGCTTCAAGACCGTGGTTGGAAAACTTGGATGGTTCGGCGAATCCGGGAAATGTTGCGTCTCGAGGCAAAGGCCCGTTCGATGGGCATACAGTTGGCCGCCCTTCCCCTCGGCCGTGCCGTCCAAAAAGTTGCCGCTGTAAAACTGAATACCCGGTTCTGTTGTGAGCACTTCCAGAACTCGTCCGCTCGTCGGCTCAAAAACTTCTACGGCAAGTTGCAATCCAGCTTTTGGCGTTCTTTGCAGGACCCAGTTGTGGTCGTAGCCTTTCCCGAACTTTAATTGCTCGTCGCCCTGATTGATACGCGCCCCGATTGCAGTCGGCTTCGTGAAATCAAACGGCGTGCCACGAACCGCGCGCAATTCTCCAGTAGGAATCAGCGTCGCGTCAACAGGCGTATATTGCGGCGCGCGAAGGAGCAACTGATGATCCACAATCTCTTTGCTGGTGTCGCCGGACAAATTGAAATAACTGTGATTCGTTAAATTGATGACCGTCTCTTTGTCGGTCGTCGCGGTATAGTCGATGCGCAATTCGTTGGTTTCCGCTGGCAGCGTGTAGGTGACCTTTACCTTCACGGTGCCGGGGTAGCCCTCTTCGCCATCGGCGCTCGTGTAGCTCAGCTCAAGGACTTCGGCATCCGCGCGCGAACGATCCACGCCCGTCCAAATTCTTTTGTTAAATCCGACGGTGCCTCCATGCAAACTGTTTGGCCCATCGTTTTTCGGAAGATGAAATACCGTTCCGCCCAGCGTAAACTCGCCGCGCGCGATTCGATTTCCGTACCGACCGATGGTGCCCCCAAAGTAGGATTTGCCCTGCTCATAGTCTTCCACGGTATCGTATCCAAGTACCACGTCCGCGGATTTGCCGGCACGATCGGGTACTTTTAGCGAAACGAGAGTTGCCCCGTAGGTGATGACGACGGCCTCGACCCCTTGCTTGTTGGTCAGAACGAACCGAGAGACGGGGGTGCCGTCACTCGTCTTGCCAAAATCCGAAACCTGCATCTTGTGCTGTGCTCCCGCCGCAAAAGAGGGGATGGTGAACAATGACAAATGGAAAGAGACGAAAAGAATAATGGGAAATCTGTTCATGAATCGTCCCCTAGAAGCACCTGAGAGCATCAAAATTGCCGGGCAAGTTAAGTAAACGTTTACCACGATGGTGCCAGCTTTGCAAGAGGCTTGGGAGTCATGTTGTGCGACCGGCCGCCCTCCTGAAACACCACTTTTACTTCGACCGCACTGTGGGAACAAGGCTGGATCTTCGTTATAAGTTCGCACGCAAGGCTCACACAGCTAGGACAGCGGTTGTCACATATTTGGGATAGCGTATACTGTAACTGACCACCTTTGCTGAGGGCAAAAGAGGACTCGTGGACATTCGGGATGTCGCCAGGCGAGCAAGGGTATCGACGGCAACTGTATCACGTACAGTCAACCAAGTCGCGACAGTCGATGCACAATTGGCAAAACGCGTTTGGAAGGCCATCGCCGAGCTTGGATACTACCCCAATCGCCAAGCCCGGGCACTGGTCTCCGGACGCAGCCGCGTGTTCGGGTTGATCGTTTCTGAAATCACTAATCCCTTCTTCCCCGAAATCGTTCAGACGTTCGAGACGCTGGCCGTCGAACAGAACTACGAAATCCTTCTCACCTCCACGGTTCACGATCCCAAACGAATGGAACTCGCGGTCCGCAGAATGATCGAGGGACGCGTGGATGGCGTCGCGATTCTTACGTTCGGATTGGAAGACGAGCTCCTGGAACACCTGCGATTTCGAAATCTACCGCTCGTTTTCGTTGACGTGGGTCCGAAGGCACCACGCGTCAGCAATATCCGCGTCGATTATGCGCACGGAATCCGCCAGGCCGTGCAGCATCTGGCCGCGATGCGGCATGAACGCATCGGTTTTGTAACGGGACCGCTTCGCCTGCGCTCGGCAGTCGCCCGGAGAGACGCGTTCGAAGCTTCGATGCGGGAGATTGGCCTGCAAGTGAGGCCGGAATTTATCGTCGAGGGAGATCACAGACTGGAAGGCGGAAAGCTTGCTCTGCAAGAGCTCTCGAAGCTCCGGGAACAGCCCACGGCTCTGATGTGCTCGAACGACATGACCGCCATCGGGGTGATGAGGCAAGCGTTCGATCTGGGAATTAGCGTGCCTCATGAATTATCTATTATTGGATTCGACGACACGAGGCTAGCGGACTTTATGATTCCGCCGCTGACGACGATTCAAATGTCGCAGGCGGAATTGGCAACACTGGCGTTCAACGCTCTGCTTAAAGAAGTGAAGCGAGAAGCTCCCGCGCCAAACGGAACGGAATTTGTGCTCAAGACCCAGTTGATTCTTCGCAACTCGACAACTTTTCCTCCCAACAACAACCAAATCAAATCGCGTTCGACACCGAAACGCCTCTCGCAGCCCGCGCCGGAAGGCAAAGAGTGAAACGCTTTTTCTCCCCGCGCTAAGGCCCGCCGAATGGCCCGGCGATCACATCTCACGCTAACGGCGCAAATTCTCGCTCTAGGCCTTTCTGTCTTTCTAATTCTTCTCAGCAAAGATACCTTCGGGCAAGGCCAATCCCAGAGCAACGCCGCGCCCACACAGGACCCGGCGGCTCTCACGCAGTCGTTGCCGCGCACGCCCACGGGCGCGAATCGTTGCATGTTCTGCCACCCTGCCGAGGTCGAGGGCTACGCTCGATCGGCTATGGCCCATTCGCTGCGGCGCGCCGGTCAGGAGCCTGACGGCACTGTGAGCGCGCATGGCTCCAAGATCACCATGCGTTCTTCGCCGACGGGGTACTGGCAACATTGGGAAAATGGCAGCGACAGCAGCGACTATCGCGTCGACTACGTCGTTGGCTCCGGAAACCATGCCAGCGGTTATCTCGTGGACATCGGCGGGCATCTGTTCCAATCGCCCGTGGCTTTCTACACCAACCGCAAATCCTATGACTTGGCCCCTGGCTACGAAAATGTGCCCGATCCGGACTTCACTCGGCCCGTCAGCGAAGAATGTGTCCTCTGCCATTCGGGAACCGCACTTCACATATCGGGCACTCTTAATCAATATCGGCCCCCGATTTTCGCCGCGGAGTCGATCAACTGCGAACGATGCCACGGGCCTGTGGAAAGGCACCTCGCCGATCCGCGAGCGGGCACGATCGTTAATCCGGCGAAGCTTGAGCCGGCTGCGCGCGATAGCGTCTGCGAGCAATGTCACTTGTTCGGAGTTGCGCGGGTCCCCAATCCCGGAAAAAAACTCAGCGATTTCATACCTGGGCAGCGGCTGGAGGATACATTTACGATCTACCGCAATGCCCTGCCGCCAGGTGCGTCAGCTGGCAGTTTCAAAGTGATCAGTCATGTCGAGCAACTTGCCCTGAGCGCCTGTGCACGCAACAGTGACGGCCGCCTGTGGTGCGGCACCTGTCACGATCCGCACGACAAGCCACAACAGCCCGTGCAGTATTACCGCGCACGATGCCTCACTTGCCACACAGCAAACTTCCCCGCTGCCCATCCCGGCCGTGACACGGACTGCCTGAGCTGCCACATGCCGCGCCGGAATGCGCAAGACGGGGGGCACACAGTTTTTACCGATCACCGGATTCAGCGCCGCCCAGAGACAGTGCAGGCCGAACTTTCCACGGATGCCGGCATCGCCGCCTGGAGAGAACCGCCGCCCGAGCTACAAAAAAGGAATCTCGGTATCGCTTACATCGACGTCGGCATGCAACGCCATTCGTCGGCCTTCATCATCCAGGGCTACCGCTCGCTTACGGAAGTGCAGCGGCAATTCACAAATGACAGCGACTTTTTCAAATGGATTGGCGAAGCCCTGCTCGTAGGAAAACAAACATCCGATGCGAAATTGGCCCTCGAACGCGCCCTGCAGTTGGATCCCAATTCGCCGGTCACGGAAGCTGGCGCTGCTTCGCCTTATATCCAGGAGGGAGACGCGCAGGCCGCGATCGCCCATTTGGAACGCGCTGTCACCCTTGATCCGCTTTATCTACCCGCTGCAAGCACGCTGATTGACCTCTATCAAAAACAAGGAGAGACCGCGGAAGCCGCTGAGCTCTCCGGCAGAATCAAAGCAGCAATGAACGAAGCGCCCGATGGGCGCCAAGCGGCTCAGAATCCCTCCGCAGGAACCACACAGAAAAAGGCCGAAGACGTCTTCAAGAATATTCGACTGATCAAAGGCGTTCCGGCCGACCAAGTGATTCCTTCGATGGAATTTATCTCCTCGTCGCTGGGAGTCGAATGCAGCTTCTGCCATGTCGAAGACCATTTCGAGAAAGATGATAAGAAGCCCAAGCGAACCGCGCGCGAAATGATGCAAATGATGTTCGCCATCAACAAGAATAGCTTCGAAGGCCAGCGTGAGGTGACCTGCTACTCCTGCCATCGCGGTGCGAGTAACCCCGTTGACACGCCGATTGTCGACGGCGAAATGCGCGCGAGCGGCAGCGTCCGGAAATCCGAAACGCAGAAGCTTCCGACAAATTTGCCGACGGCGTCTCAGTTGCTTGAAAATTACATCACCGCTGTCGGCGGCGCCACGGCGATCGAGAACGTCAAGAGCCGGAAAGCAAAGGGCAGCGAGAACTTCCGCGGCCAATCCACGAGCATCGAAATCTTCACGATGGCGCCGAACAAACAGGCCGTGGTCCGTCACTATCCACATGGCGACGGCGTTACTATTTTTGACGGCCACGCAGGCTGGTTCAGCGCTCCGGGGCGCCCCGCAAGCGATCTGCACGGAGCAGATCTTGACGCTGCGAGGTTGGATGCGGACCTTCAATTTCCATTGCACATTCCACAGTATTACTCCGAATTACGCGTCGAATATCCAGAGAAGATCGGCGAGCGCGAAAGTTATGTGTTATCGTGCGTGCGAGAAGGCCAGCCGCCAGCCAAGTTCTATTTCGACGCGCAGTCGAGCCAGCTGGTGCGGGTGGTGCGCTACAAAGAGTCCGCACTCGGCCTCGATCCCCAGCAAATCGATTACTCGGATTATCGCGATGTCAGCGGCGTGCAGGTGCCCTTCCGAATCACCATATCGGAGCCAACGAGCAGTTCCACAATTCAGATTGACGATGTGCAGCACAATGTTCCGGTCGACGAGACCCAGTTTTCGAGACCATCTCCCTGAAAATCAAAGCGGTGAGATAGAACCGCGCAAGATTCGAGCCTGGTATGTGACACTCCCAGCTAGAGTCCACTGAGTAGTCCGCTTATGATTTATATGAGGAACATCGAGAAGGCAAAAAGGGAGAAAAAATCTTGGTGTCAGTACGTTTTTTGGGAAGGCGCGGCGGACGAGCAAGTTCACAGAGGGAAACCAAGGACGGAACCTTAAAGTTTCCTGTTACCGATTCATTGAAGAATCTATCGATGTAAACTCTCGCGGCTACGGGTGCAACAAACTCAATCTGCTCAGACTTGGGCCTTGAGATTAGAGACAAGGGAAGATAGAAAAAGGACGATTCCCACAAGCATTAAAAGACCGCCGATCGCCACAAAGATGACGAACGCAATTGGCGTCGACCAAATCAAACACAGCGCTTCAATCACGAGGCCGAGCACTATGAAGATACCGGCAACCTGCCGGCGTTTCTCAAGCTGATTCACAGTCAGCATCACGTGCCTGCTTTCCAAAACTTAGCGTCTTTCAAGTGCGCCAGATCGTGCGCTATGTCATGGCAGCCACTTGAGATACAGGAAAGTTGATTGGATTTGATTGCCGGCAGGGTAGCGGGGTCGGCGTTGTGCGTCGCGCCTTCCTCGAAGGACTTTGCACCGAGATGGCAATGCAGACATTCTCGATTGTTATAAGGTTCGTACAGCTTGATGTTTTCGGGCGCGGGTGGAGTGCCGAGATAATAGATGGCAACGTGTTTCAATCCATACAATTTCACTTTTAGCCCGCCAAACATGGCGTAGCTGGTATGGCAGGAATAGCAGGCTTCATCGGGCGGAACGCGATGATTTTGGAAATGAGATGCGGGAATATGGGTAGGGTCGTCCACATAAAGACTTTTTCCATAGTCTTCCATGGTGTGACAAGACAGGCAGAAAGCTGTACTTTTGGAACGCCCCATTTCTCTGGAAACGCCCAGCAACCCGCAAAAAATAGGCAAACAAAACATGGCGACAAAGGCGAGTATCTTTCCGCCTCGCGAATCAGTGATTGCCGGGCGAGCGATAAGTACGCCTATTACCACAATGCTAAAAAGGATCAGACTTAAGATCAGAGTTGTAGCATGGAGCATCGGTCCGCATCCTTTCCAGGCATGAGGTTAAACGCCGTGCCACCGCCTGCCCAAGTTCAGAATTATTTCTTAAAGGATCGAATGTAAGCCACCAAATCCTTAATCTGATCCGGCTTTAGGCTTTTGGCATACCCAGGCATCTTGCCTTTTCCATCGGTGATGACTGAAGTGAGTTCTGCATCGCTCATGCCCTGTACTGCCGACGAAGCAAAATCCTGAGTCTTCAAAGCATCCTTACCTTTGCCGTCCGCCCCGTGACAACCCGCACATTTCGATTTATATGTTGCTTCCGCCGCGGCTGTATCGGCCTTAGCGTGCGTGCTGAGAAGAAATGCGCCCGCAAGGAATAAAGCGATTGGTACTCCGGCCATTCGATATTTCGTGGTCATGACTTTCCTATTCCTCCTTGTAATCGGTTTCGGTTAAGCCTGCGAATGGAGATGAGGGGCCCATCTACAAGCCGTCGTCCGAGTGAAGCTAACCTTGAAAACTCACAATGAGAACTGCATAACGAGGCAAACTACTTTGCGCACAGCAGTACGACTCCATAAATGAACACCTCCATCCTGCCCGAGGGCAACTAGGGAAACCCCTAGTTGCCCTCGGAAGATTTTTAGCCTATTTCCACTGGTGGAGAAGTTTTTCAAAAACTCGCCGTTCCCTTCAAGGGTCAGCTTGACCGGCCTTGGAGGCGGGTTCCCACAGTTCGCGAGGTGCCTAGCTCTCGCGGTTGTCGTGGCCTTTGAGAGAGGGTACTGCAACCTGATTCGCTTGGACGCAGGTATCTGTCCACTGATGGCCAGCGGGGTTCTATGAAGTTTTGGCAGCGGCTCCCCATTTCATATCTTCTGGCGGTGCTGATTCCGACGTTGGTGGTTCCTTTTGCTCAGTCTGGCGGCCAAAAGAATGCCGCGCAAGAGACCAAACCCTCCGACCAGACGAAGCCTTCAAACCAGACCAAACAACAGACCAAGCCCTCTGACCAGACCAAAGCATATGCTGCGCCGACGGATCCCGACCTCTACGTGGGTTCCGACACCTGCAAGGCCTGCCACGAGGCGATCTATACGAATTTCGCCACTACGGCCCACTTCGCAACCACCATGGACGGGAAGCTCGACGCGCAAAAAGGCGTGGAGTGGCATGGCTGCGAGGCTTGTCATGGCCCGGGGAAAGAGCACGTGGACGGCGGAGGTGACAAATCCAAAATCTTCACCTTTAAGGACGCCACACCGCAACAGACTAGCGCGCGCTGCCTGCGCTGCCACCAGTACACCGAAGAGCATGGGAACTACGACCGCTCCATGCACCTGGCCAACGGCGTCGCATGCATTGATTGCCACTCTCCACACAAAGCCAAGGAAAACCAATTCCTGATGAAACAAAAGACGCCGCAATTGTGCTACGGCTGCCACCAGGATGTGCGGGTACAGTTCGGGCGGCCGTTCCACCATCGGGTAAATGAAGGGCTGATGCAATGCAACGATTGCCACAACCCGCATGGCGGCTTCCGACCGAAGCAATTGCGGACCAACGCATCAGGCGACGCGGTCTGTCTTAATTGCCACACCGAAAAACAAGGACCGTTCGTCTACCATCACCAGGCATTGCTCGAGGGCTGCGTCGCTTGTCACACGCCGCACGGCTCGACGAATCAGCGCTTGCTGCAGCAAAACCAAGTCAATCTATTGTGCCTCGGATGCCACTCACTGCCGGCAGACGCGGACGGCCCGCCCGGAACACCGAGTTTTCATAATCAATCGCAGAAATATCAGTCCTGCACACTGTGCCACGTTGCCATCCACGGATCGAACACAAGTAACGTGTTCTTCACGCCGTGAGCTGGAGAAATACGATGAAGAGCGCAAACTCCCGGAGAAAGCTTGAATTTGGCGCTGCGGGATTTTCACGTATTGTGCTGGCGGTCCTGATTCTGAGCGGCCCATTCACGCTGATGTGTGGGGCGCAACAAACCGACGAACAAATAGGCATCGATCAAGGCAATTACAATATCAAGCAAGCCATCGAATTTGGCTATCGATTTACAGATATCACCGGTAACTTACAAACTTACAATACGATGGTCAACCTTCAGGATGGGCCGCGACTCCTGAATTTCACGATGGAAATGCGCTCTCTGGACAATCGTGGAACGTTTTTTGACCGTTTCTTTTTCAGCAATTCCGGATACGGGGGTGACCCAAACGTTGTCACTGTGCTTCGAGTCAGCAAGAACAAGTGGTACTCGTTTAACGGGATGTTTCGGCACGACGAAAATCTGTGGGACTACTCGCTTCTGGCAAATCCGTTCAATCCGGCGACTCCTATCGCCAATGCACCGCCTAACTTTAACCCTGTCGTGAATGCCCCAGCGAATGTAGTCGGAACTCCGGTGATTGCAATGTCGCCGCACTACTTCGACACACGACGGAACATGCAGAACTACAATGTAACTTTTCTGCCCCAATCTAAAATCCGTTTCCGCGCCGGCTACGACCTCAACACCAATAATGGTCCGGCGTTCACCACGATCCACCAGGGCACGGAGCAGTTCCTCTTTGAAAACATTTCCACGACGTTGAGCCAATTCCGCCTTGGTGTGGACTTCCGTTTCCTCCCACACACCACTATCAGTTATGACCAAATCTGGAGTTACTACAAAACTGATCCTGGAGCGACAGACCAGAACCAGCAGTTCAGCGTCGGCACGGGATTACCCCCTGTCGATCTGGGCGTCTCCTGGAATGGCCCGCCGTGCAGCCCCGCATTTCAAGCCAATGGCCTGGCCAGCTCCAATTGCAACGCGTACTACAGCTATCAGTCGCACTCGCAGACGCGGTTGAATGCACCCACTGAGCAGATCAGTTTTCAATCCAAGCCCATCTCCGCTCTGCAGCTCACCGGTAAGTTCAGTTACACCGGCGGCGACATGAATATATTCAACTACAATCAAAGCTTTTCGGGTCTGGAAAGCAAAAGTCTTCTTTCGAATTACGAGCAGTTCGGACCAACGCAGGGCAGGCATGTGACTTCGTACGCGGATTTGGGCGCTACCTGGCAGATCACGCCAATATTCAGCCTTGTGGATGAATTTCATTACGGCAATTGGCAGGAACCGGCGCAGTTTACAGCTACAAACTGCTCCTTTTTCAGCAATACCCTCCTCGTTGCGCCAAACTCCTTTACCTCAACCGCGACACTTCCGGGGAACTGCCCCTCGCCCGTGAATGCCCTGGCCGGCGTACCAACCCACAACAGCAAATCCGATCCCGACGTTCTGGTAAACCTGGACAGCAACTTTCTAAAGCAGCAGACCACAAGCAACTTGATTGAAGCGCAGGTGCAGATCACGCGAAAAGCCGGGGCATATTTTGGGTACCGGTACGAGCACCGGGTGATTGCGGACAATTTCTACAACACACAAAACGCCGTTTATTTCCCTGACACCGCGGAACGTGGCAACTGCGCGCTGGCCAACGGCGCACTGCCTACCGGTTGCACGCTGAATTCCGACGGATCGGTTTCCTACCAGGCGCCCATTCAACCCTTCGGCCTCCCGGGCGTGACAGATATCAACTACAACTCGGCTGTGTTTGGCTTTTGGATGAAGCCTTCACCAAAGTTCAGTCTGAATTTCGATGCGGACATCACTAGCGCCGATAATACGTTTACACGCATCAGCCCACGGGATGCACAGCAGTTCCGCATTCGCGCACAGTACAAAGCGGCAGCCTGGCTGAATCTCAGTGGCTATTTT
>Ga0265354_1000094_pt1 | contig 15147 bp, 9 predicted proteins | sample NZE1metagenome_FD_189074 | JGI IMG/M metagenome (GOLD analysis project Ga0265354, IMG submission 189074) | Rhizosphere microbial communities from Maridalen valley, Oslo, Norway - NZE1 | ecosystem: Host-associated > Plants > Roots > Rhizosphere > Soil | place: Norway: Oslo | collected 2017-09-14 | reverse complement strand
CGACTGCGAGCACTGCCAAGGCCGTGGCCTTTTTGATTTGGTGCGTTGTCGTCGCCCTTATGGATAACGTTTTGAAGCCGTTGCTGCTGGGGCGGGGCGTTCCTGTTCCTATCGTGGTTGTCTTCTTGGGCGCGATCGGCGGCTTTTTGGCGATAGGTATTATGGGTCTTTTCGTCGGCCCCATTGTCTTGTCCGTTGGGTACAAATTGTTCCTGGCGTGGTTGGACGAAGGCACCGAGCTGGCACCGAATGCGGTCTGAGGCGATTGCCGCTGGAATGAACTCATTGATTTTCCTGAACCGATAGCGTCTGGAATCAACGAGTTCGCCGTGCCCAACTCCAACCTTGTTCCCCGCCACCGGGTCGGGGACCCTTAGGGATTTCCCTAGTTGTGAGCACTTCAAGTCAAGCTTAGTCTCCACGAGTCTATCCAGACTGGGTGGGCGTCGCGTTCACTTGCAGCAAAAGACTTGGTGAGACGGCTGTGGTCACCGGGCGGTAGGTAGGTTTCACCACAAAAAGGAAAGGAAGGGCTCATGCTACGAACTGCGTTTGAAAAAACAAAAAAGCGGATTACCTGGAAGGCTTTGCCTTTGTTCCTAACTTCCATAGTGTTGCTTATGATTCTCCCCGCGTTTGCTGCTGACAAGGCGAAAGACGAAGACACAATTCGGCAAGCCAACTTGGTGTTGCAGGGTTTCCTCAACAGCAAAAACATCTCGCCGGCCTTGTTGTCTAAAGCTGATTGCGTGCTCATTCTACCCAACGTAAAGAAGTTCGGGATTGGTATCGGGGGCAGCGGTGGCCGCGGTCCTTTGCTTTGCCGTGGTGGGCAAAACTTCGAGGGCAAGTGGTCCACCCCTGCAATGTATTCCGTCGGCGGTATGAGCGCTGGTCTACAGGTAGGCGGCTCTTCCTCTGATTTCGTTTTGCTGCTCATGACTCCTAAAGTCGTAGATCAAATTCTGAACGGAAAGACCAAGATGGGCACGGATGCGACAGCAGCCGCAGGCCCAGGCGCCACCGCAGCCAGCGCATCTGACGCCGACATTCTAACCTACGGTAAATCCGAGGGACTTTTCGCTGGCGTATCTCTGGGAGGGGCAACGGTGGAATCAGACAACGATGCGAACTCTCGCCTGTACGGCAAGACGCTCACCTCAACCAATATCGTGCGCGAAAACAGTGTCCAACCAACGACTGAAGGTAAGGCGCTGATCGCGGTGCTTAACAGCAAACTCGCAACGCGTAGCAATTGAGAAGGGCGCTGATAGCTAATAGCCATCAACTTCGGACCCGATAGAGCTCTAGGGTCCGAGCGACGTGACTGGGTTGGATTAGTCCAGCGGGGGTGAGAAAAATCACTCTAAAAGAGTGCTGGACTAATTCAACCCGGCAGGTCTAACCCGAGGAAATGCCGCGGAAATTTATTCAGGCCTGTCCGGATTGTATGCACTTTACAGTTCATTACGAATTCGCAATCGAATTAGAATCTTGATCAACTCACGAATTCCGAGAAGGACTAGCGCATAATTTGCGGAGGGTCCTGATGGACGCCGACGCTTGCGAACAACTCAGTATATTTCTGAACCGCCAACTCGAGATTAAACTGCATTTTCTCGCGTCCCAGATCCTTACCCAGTGGCGCTCTTTGGACCATTTGCAATACTCCCGGGTTTAGCCCCACTAGCCATGTGGACACCCCCTGGTCACGCAATCGTTTTTCCCCTTCGCCCAGAGCTTTCAATGCCGAGTACTCGAGATCGAACACAGCCCTGAAATCGAGCACGACTACCTTGGGCTGCTCCTTGTTCACTAACAGCCTGATCTTCTGTCCGATATTCCCCACGTTGGCAAAAAAAACGCGCCCCTCAAGTCGCAGCAACAACAGCCCTGGAAAGGTTTCGTCGTCTGGATGCTCCTTAGAACGCGGCCTGAACACGTTGGTCCCCGGCTTGCGCCCCAGAACGTAGACCGGGGGATCGGCTACTTGAGATGCCAGCGCCACAAGCGACACCACGATGGCGACAATAATCCCCTTCAAAGTTCCCAACAGAACCACCCCAGCTAAAGCGGTCAATGCCCAAGTAAACTCAGTTCGCCGGATACTTAGGATCGCCCTGAACTCTTTTGGTTGAATCAATCCGATCGAGTAGACGATTACTACAGCGGCGAGCGTTGCTTGAGGCATAAGCGCTAGAAGTGGCGCGAGCAGCAGAATTGTGGCCAACGCCACGAGAGCTGTAACCAACTCTGCGAGTTGAGTGCGCGCCCCCGCGCGCCGGTTCACGGCTGTCTGGCTGGTGCCTCCACCGGCGGGCATTGCTCCTACAAATGCGCCTCCCGCATTTGCAATCCCCGTCGCCAGCAACTCCCGATTTGGTCGGAGAGGCGGTTCCTCACTCTTGGCGAACGCTCGGCCAGCAGCCATAGTCTCCGTAAAGCTCATGAGCGCTATTCCTAAGGCCCCCGGCCAGAGTTCTTGCACGAGGGAGAAATCCGGAACGGTGATTGAGGGTAAACCTTGAGGAATCCGTCCGACTAACTCCACTCCGTGTTCCTGCAATCCGAGGAAGCGGGTAGCTATGATCCCTACAGCCACCGCGATTAGCGGAGCCGGCATTTGTGGAAGAAATCGCTCAATCACCACTAACAGGACTATCATTGCTAGCCCGACGGCTAAAGTCGTTAGCTTCGCTTCAGGAATTCCACGCACGATGGCCAACACGTTATGGAAAAAAGACGCCCTGGGAATATGAATGCCGAGAATCTTTGGAATCTGATCTAGCACGATTACAAGGCCGATACCCGCCTTAAATCCCACCAATACAGGTTCGGAAATGAAATTAGCGATAAAGCCCAGCCGCAGCAACGATGCAAGAACAAGGATGCCGCCCACCAAAAGCGTCAACATTGCCGAAGCTTTAAGGAGGGATGTCGGATCCCCACCAGGTACAACTTGGCCGAGTTCTGTCGCGGTTAGAACTGCGATAGTAGTGGTAGTGCTTACGCTTAGCGGGCGAGAGGTTCCCATCAAGGCGTAAATAGCCAAGGGGACTAAGGCAGTGTATAGCCCCATCTGTACCGGAAGTCCCGCAATCGTTGCATATGCCATCGCCTTCGGAATGACCACAGCGGCGGTGGTCAGGCCCGCGATTAGATCCGGCCGCAACCATTTCTTCTGGTAGCTAAACAACCAATCTGCAATCGGTAGGTAGCCGTGAGTTTGACGGACTGTCGGCAAGTCTTTCCCTTTGAAGATCTTATTGGCTTCGACGATTAGCGCAATTCAGCAACATTGGGACAAACTTGACTGCTGAAGGCCCGGCGCAACTGGCCGATCCTTGCGGGCGATGCCCAAACTCGAAGGCTAGCAAACCAAAATCCCTTCGGCACCTAGGAGTTTACCTAGTGGCGCCCCGTCTTCTCCTATTCTCTAGACGAGATTCAACTGCGCACCTCGGGCTGGGCGGTCCGTGACTTAACGGGGTTTAAGGGACTAAGCAGATACAGGTGCACTTGAAATTAGGTAAACGCGCTGCCCGAGGCTGAAACCGAGCAAATGAAGAGGGGCCCATCTGCGATTGGTGCGTGTTGTTATATTTTGTAACTAGAACTACAATGCAACCTCATCCGCATGTATCCTCACGAAACACAGGCAAGCATTCGATCAGGCAAACCATGTATGCCAATCTGTTATAGATTTTGGCATTATTCTTGGTGCATGCGATTCGTTTAGGCATTCGCAGGTGCTAGTCCACTTTCCATTTAGTCCGAGTATTTCCAGGTTCAATTGCCGGAAGGGCCCAGTTACAGGCAGATGAATCTAAAATATAATCGCCCCATAAGCGGAGCAAAATGTCATTTGCGGGATGGTCTCGTGCAAAGATGGATTTCGCACCTGTCGGTTCTGGTCGCGTTCTCCCTGGCGATTTGTTCCAGCGCTTCGGCCCAGCTCCCAGTGAGGAAGACTGTCCTCATTATCAATGAGGTGGGCCTCACGCATGCTCTGACCGTTACAATGACGCAACAGATTATTGCCGGCCTGCGAGACACGCCCGGCCGCCAGGTTGAATTCTTCTCAGAAAACCTTGACTTACTCTCTTTTCCGGACAGACCGTCGCTCTCCGAGCAGAGGGACTCACTCATCACACAATATGGCCATCAGAAATTGGACGCTATCGTAGCCATAGGACCTGACACCATTAGATTCCTCTCAAGTTATGCAGATACCTTGTTCTTGGGGGTTCCCATTGTCATTTGTGGGAGTTCCGCAGACCAGGCCGGCGATCCGCATTTGGATTCCCGTTTCACGGGCACATGGCAGATTCGAGAGCCAGGGAAGACATTTGAGGCAGCCCTGCGCCTATTTCCAAATACGCGCCATGTCTTTGTGGTTGGAGGAAGTTCGGTATATGACCGGCTGGTGATAGCGTTTACAAAAGAATTCTTCAAGTCCTCCCAATCAAAAGTGGAATTCTCCTATCTGACTGACATGGAGATGGAGAAATTGCTCGAACAGCTGAAGAATCTACCTGACAATTCCATCGTGTTTTATACCTCTTTTTTTCAAGATTCTGTTGGAAACAAATACCTCAATGCGACGAAGGCACTTCCGATGATCGCGGCCGCGACCAACGCTCCGATATTTGGGATGTCAGACACATATTTGGGACATGGCATCGTCGGCGGAGACCTGATGAATTTTCAGGAACAGGGAAAGGATACGGCCCGGATCGTTTCGCAAATTCTCGAAGGGAAAAAAGTTGGAGATCTACCAATCCAGACTCTTCCAAGTATATTCATGTTCGACTGGAATGAACTGCAACGTTGGCACATCCCCGAGAGCAGACTTCCTGCTGGAAGCATCATATCTTTTCGCCCGCCAAGTCTCTGGGAGCGTACCAAATGGATTTGGACCACTGTACTTCTGATCATCCCAATTCTTTTGGCTTTGGCCGCCTACCTTCTGTACGCCGGGAAACAGTTGAAATTGTCCAGAGAGAGAGAAGGGCAGCTCAGCGGCATGTTGATCAATGCGGAGGAGCAGGAGCGCCAGCGGATAGCCGCGGAACTTCACGATGACTTTAGCCAGAGACTGGCAGTACTTGCGCTGCGTTTGGAGATTGTGGACGAAGCGACGCCCGCTTCGTTCTCCGATGTTCATAGGCAATTGCGCGAGCTTGTAAAATCCACCGGCGAGATTGGTGCTGATATCCACAGCCTGTCTCACCAGCTGCATTCTTCCACACTCGAGAGCCTCGGACTCGTTCCTGCCGTCGCTGCTATGTGCAAAGAATTTACTGCCCTGCAAGCCATCAAAGTGGACTTTACGTCGAATGAGATCCCCCCATCGGTCCGTCCGGATATAGCCCTTTGTGTCTTTCGTATCGTTCAAGAAGGACTCTGGAATTTGAACAAGCATAGCGGTGCTCAAGAGGCGCGGGTTGACTTGAGTATGAAAAGGAACAGATTGGAAGTCACTGTGCGGGACGAAGGTTGCGGATTTGACTTAAGAAAGCTCCGGCAAAACGAGGGCCTCGGCTTCCGAAGCATGAAAGAGCGCGCACACCTACTGGGCGGGAAATTCGAGATTCTTTCAGAAACAGGGAAGGGGACAACGGTTAAGGCTTGGGTACCGCTTGAACCTCAAGCAAAACGTGAAAAGAGCTAGAGTTGTGATGAGCCAGTGGCGTTTAAGAGCCTTTGGCTAAATAGTTTGTCGGCGCCGATCTCTCAAACCACCCCAAGTTCATTACGCCTCCCTTCCCTCAAACGGGCTACCTTACTTCCGCGATTTGTCTGCCCGGCCTGTCATTTTTGCCAATAGACCCACGTTCCAGGAATGGGCAAAGTGCGCTCAGAGGGACGGGTCAACTCGAAGCTTCACGCTAAGCCATATAGCGGACGTTACGTACGGAAATGACTGAAACTAAAGTATTTGGCCCCGCGCTCTGTTTGAGTAGCACTTTCTAAAGAGTCGAATTCGTCCGCGCTTGCTCGCTGTGGTTGAGTAGGTCGCCGCGAAGGCCCAAAAAGGGTGCCAAGCCATGGAAACTGTGTCCAGGGACAAATCCCGCCAGCGGTTACTAATCGCCGACGACCACGCGATCTTCGCTGAAGCATTAAAGACCTATCTTGAGCGGGCGTACCAGGTTGTTGGCATGGTACCCGACGGGCGCGCCCTGATCGAGGAGGCTCTCAGGCTTAGGCCTGATGTCATTGTTGCTGATGTGGCGATGCCCATACTGAATGGATTGGACGCCGCACGCAAAATTAGAGAACTTACGCCCAACGTCAAGTTCGTCTTTCTAACCATGCGAGTCGATCCAAATCTGGCTGCTGCCGCTCTCGAACTTGGGCCCATCGCATTCGTTTTAAAGAGCTCAACTGGGACGGAACTGCTGAGGGCGATTGAACTTGTATTACAAGGAAAATCTTATTTGACTCCTCAGCTGAAGGCGGATGATTGGGTCGCCACAAGAGTTCGGGCGCGGCAGTTTGGCAAGGAATTGACCACACGGCAGCGGGAAATCGTTCAGTTGTTTGCTGAAGGTCGGCCCATGAAGGAAATCGCGTGGATGCTCAACTTGAGTGAAAAGACTGTGGAATTTCACAAACACCACATCATGGAAGCGTTCAACCTCAAAAGTAATGCAGGATTGATTTTGTTCGCGTTGAAGCATGGGCTCGTCTCTGTTGACCCTGAACCGAGCACACACGTAGGGGCCGCACATCACAGGGGATGAAACTCTCCACACTTGCAGTTTGATCACCTAGGGATTTCCCCAGTAGCCAAGTACTTTTACACCCCCTTAACATCCGACCCACGTTCGATAGTGCACCGTTGGCCGCCACCGCGACGAAAGCGAGTGCAAGTTTAACTGGGACGGAGGCAAAGTTTGATTCGTCCGCGCATACTCTTGGCCGATGACAATAACGAGTTCCTGGCAGCCGAGATCGATCTCCTGAGTCCGCACTTTGAGCTCGTAGGCACTGCAAGTGATGGGGAATCGCTTGTATCAGAGGTGCAGCGCCTCAAGCCCGACGTCGTTGTGGCTGATATCACTATGCCGGGGATGAACGGTATTGTCGCCGCCCGCAAACTCCAAGCGTCCGGATCTACCGTCAAGATTGTATTTCTGACGATTAACAACGGGGAAGAATACGTTAAGGCTTGTCAGGCGGCGGGTGCTCGGGGCTATGTCTGGAAATCCCGAATGAAGTCCCACCTGATCCCAGCGATTTATGCCGTCATCGAAGACCAGCCTTATGTTTCTCCACTAACGATCGCCTGATCATCGGAAATTTATTCAGGCGTTGATAGAAAGACAAAGTGCTGCCACTGCTAGCATCGGGAAAGGAGAAGTTCATGTGAGGTCGGTTGAACAATTCAGCGAATGCGGAAAGCACGGTTTCTCTAACTAGGGATTCCCCTAGTTGCCGGTGCGAGAGAAAAAGCCTAAATGTCTAAGTGAGCGTCGAGGTCCGAGAATTTCGATGGACGGTAAGGGGCGGATGTTCTTGGTCCTGAGATGGGCATGAAAGTCACGATTGCCAAAATCGGCCGGAAGCAACCTACCTCAGGTTATGGGCTACTTCTCACCGCGGCAGGGCAGGGCAGAGCAGAGCCTTAGAAGCGTGAGCACTGGGTTCCACAGTCCGAGATGAATAGCCGGAAGATCGCACGGCGAAACGTAGAGGTAGAAATCATGAAGGAATGTTCAGTCATGCTAAAGAAAATTCTTAGATCCAAAGTTCTCTGGAAACTCACGCAAAGCTTTGTTGCGCTGCTGTGTTCTGCGCTACTCTTGCCGGGAGATGTGACTCCAGTAGCTCGGTTTCAGGAGCCCGCAGCCGACGCGAGCCAGCAAGATGCCGCTCCTCTACCCCCAGATCAGCTTGACTCGCTGGTCGCCCCGATCGCGCTATACCCGGACCCACTTCTCGCTCAAATGCTCGCTGCTTCGACCTACCCATTGGAACTCGTTCAACTCCAGCAATGGCTGGCGAAAAACAAGACTCTGAAGGACAAGGCGCTCGTCGACGCAGTTGAAAAGGAACCCTGGGACCCGAGCGTCCAGGCAATGGCGGTGGTTCCAGATGCCCTCAAGCGGCTGACGGACGACATCCAGTGGACGACAGATTTGGGTAACGCTTTCTTGGCTCAGCAATCAGACGTCATGGAAGCCGTGCAGCGTATGCGCGCCAAAGCCGAGGGCAAGGGAAACCTGAAAAGCAACGAACAGATGAAGGTAGAAACAAAGGTTGTGGAAAGCAAGAGTGTCATTGTGATTGAGCAGTCTAATCCGCAGGTCGTCTACGTTCCCAGCTATGACCCGGTAGTCGTTTATGGCGCTCCTGTGTATCCCTACCCTCCAATCTACTACCCGCCTCCTGGATATTATGCAGCGGGAATGGCGATTTCCTTTGGCGTCGGAATGATGGTTGGAGCAGCCATGAACGGAGGTTGGGGCTGGGGCTGCGGCTGGGGCGGCAACAACAACGTTACGATCAACAACAATAACAATTTCAACCGCAACAGCAACATCAATGGGGGCAACCGGAACAACATAAACGGAGGCAATCGCAACAATATCAACGGGGGCAACCGACCCGGTGGTGGGGGCAATAGTTGGCAACACAATCCGCAGCATCGCGGCGGAACTCCCTACGGGAATAAGGCAACGGCAAACAAATTCGGTGGCACAAGTCGTGGAGATTCGATGTCCAACCGCCAGTCAAATGCGCGGCAGAACCAAGGCCAGCGCGGCGGTGGCCAGCAGGCAGGCAACATGGACCGCGGAGGCGGAGGCAGGCAGCAATCTGGAGCGAGCAACCGCGCATCCGGTGGCGGAGGTGATCGCGTTGGCGACCGAAGTACATCACCGGGCTCAAGAAACTCCAAGAGCGATGCGTTTGGTGGTGCTTCGAGAGGAAGTACGGGCAGTTCGGCAAAGGCTAGCAGTTCGCGCGGCAGTTCGAGTATGGGTGGATCCCGTGGCGGCGGTGGCGGGTCTCGCGGTGGCGGCGGGCGGCGGAGGTAGACAAGTCATGAAAAAGGAACTTCAAATGAAATCGAGAAATATGAATTCATCTGTATGGAATGCACTCGGGAGACTGTCGATCATTGCCGTCTCTTGCGGGCTCGCGCTGCTCTACTCTTTACCTTTGCTATCACAGCAAACGCCTTCGCAGACTTCGACACAAAGCCAGAAAACCTTCGCTACCTCGAAGGAGGCCGCAGACGCACTCATTCAGGCTGCGGGGAGTTTTGATGTGGCTGCTCTGACGCAGATTCTTGGTCCAGGTAGCGAAGACTTGGTCGCTACGGACGACACAGTCCGAGATAAGGAATACGCCACTGCGTTCGCTGCAAAAGCGCAGGGCAAATTTTCGATTGTTGCAGACCCCAAAAATGCGAACCGCGCCTACCTTGTGATCGCAGGTTCGGACTGGCCGATGCCGATACCGCTCGTCAAGCGAAACGCAAGATGGTCCTTCGACACCAAAGCGGGCCGCCAGGAAATTCTGTACCGTCGTATCGGAAGCAACGAACTGGACGCCATTGAAATCTGCCGTGGCTATGTGGATGCCCAGAACGCATATGCTTTGATAAAACATGACGGCTCTCAAACAAATCAGTATGCACAGCGAGTCATCAGCACTCCTGGCAAGCACGACGGTTTGGTGTGGAAGAACCCGGATGGAACCCTGGGGGGACCTATCGCCGAGGGAATCGCAGATGCCTTGGCGCAGGGCTACACGGATAAGGCCAAGCCCTATCACGGATATTTCTTCAAGATCCTGAAAGGACAGGGTCCCGCACAGCCGCTTGGCGAGATGAATTATGTCGTCGGGGGGGCAATGATCGGAGGCTTCGCTCTTGCTGCTTCTCCGGCGGAATATCGTGTCACCGGTGTCCAAACTTTCGTTGTCAGTTATGAAGGAATTGTTTATCAGAAGGATTTGGGTCCAGACTCGCTCAAGATTTTCACGGAGATGGAGCTCTATAACCCGGATAAAACCTGGAAGCCAACGGATGCGAATTGGCCTCCGGATGCATTTACTGCGACGACCTCCACAGCGAAAGACTAATAGCTCAGTTTCAGCTAGTCACATCGCTCGCTGTTTCTGGCGAACTTCAAAAAAGATCGGCTTTCCGTATTGGGATGAATGTAGCTCATCTGCTGACTTTGGCCGCGGCCCGAACATGTGCGGATGCTTCGATCCGGGCGGGCTAGGGATTCTCCTAGGTGTGGCGCCGTTCGATTCAATGTTAGGTTTCGCGAGATCAGTTGCAGGTTGAGCTCGCGGAAGTCGAAAGGGCAGAGAGAGTCAGCGATTGTTGGATAAGGTCTTTTTTTGCCAACACTCGAATGTCTATTTGGTGCCACAACCTGTCATTTCTAACAGTAGCTGTCAGTGACTGCGAGCGATAGCCTCCGCGCACACGATGCAGTGGCCCTTGCGATAGCCGCTGCCTCTTGAACCGAGGAGCGAATCAGCAAAGGGCCGCGTCTGCATAATTGCCCCACGATGGCAGCCGCAGTCCGGAGGCGAAGCGAATGACCACGGAATCTAAAGGCCGTTTCCCCCTGCGGCGGAATCACGGAATATTGTCGACATCGATTCTTGCAATCTCACGTAAGCGAAGAATGTGTACCTACTCGCTCGGTCCCTTGCAACTCCTCTCCACTTCACTGCTGCTCCTCGCCACTCTTGCTGGATGCTCATCCCAGGAAGAAAAACCGGCTCCTCCACCACCGGGTGTTACCGTCACGCCTGTCGTACAAAAGGATGTGGACATCAAGCAGGAGTGGGTTGGAAACATGCTCGGGAACATCGACGCGAATATCCGCCCCAAGGTGGACGGCTTCTTACTGAGCCAAGACTACACGGAAGGTTCCTTTGTCGACAAGGGACAGCCGATGTTTAAGCTCGACCCACGACAAGCACAAGCTGCCGTGGAGCAAGCTCAGGGAAAGCTTGAGCATGCCCGGGCTGCTCTTGGGCAGGCACAAATTGACGTAAAGAGGTACACGCCCTTGGTGGCCCAAAAAGCTGTGAGCCAAGCCGAACTCGACAAAGCCCTAAGTATGGAACGAGCAGCGAAGGCAGAAGTGGAAGCGAATCAGGCTACCGTCGACAACGCAAAGTTAAATCTGGGATGGACAACCGTGACTTCACCAATCTCCGGAGTAGCGGGTGTTTCCAACGTAGGAATAGGGGATCTTATGACTCCCACTACCCTCATGACCACGGTGTCGAGCGTGAATCCCATCTATGTTGATTTCAGCATCGCCGAGCAGGATTACATGCGATTTGTCCGCGAAAAATTAGGACAGACGGCAGGGCGATCCCTGCAGTTGATTCTAGGAGATGGCACAACATTTCCTCAGCGTGGCCGCGCACTCCTTGTGAACCGTGAAGTAGACACACGGACAGGAACTATCCTGGTTAGAGCAGAGTTTCCAAATCCAGGCAACGTGCTGCGCCCAGGACAATACGCTCGCATCCGAGCCATTACCGAGGTTCGCAAAGGCGCTCTCGTTGTCCCCCAGCAGGCCGTTCTTGAATTACAGGGAATTTACCAAGTCGGAGTGGTCGGCGCCGACAACAAAGTCACCATCAAGACCGTGAAGCTTGGACCTCAGCTCGCCGACGTGTGGTTAGTCGAATCCGGCCTGCAGGCGGGCGATAGCGTCGTCGTCGATGGTTTACAGAGAATCAAGAGTGGTATGACCGTCGCACCAACACCCTTCAAAGACACTCAGGCGAGTGCGCCCATTGGTGGGAATTAGTCATGTCGAAATTCTTCATCAGTCGGCCTATAGTTGCGATTGTAATTTCGATTATCACGGTGATTGCTGGACTCGTGGCGATGACCAAGCTGCCCGTTGCCCAGCTTCCAGACATTGTCCCCCCGCAAATAAACGTATCCGCAACCTATACCGGGGCGGACGCACTAACGATTGAACAGTCCGTCGCTACTCCCCTTGAACAGCAAATGAACGGCGTGGACAACATGCTCTACATGATGTCCACCAACGCGAATGACGGCACCATGACGCTCAAGGTGACGTATGACGTTGGTACGAACGTGGACATCGATCAGGTGAACACGCAGAACCGCGTCTCCCAAGCCAGCCCCAATCTCCCGACCTCCGTCAATCAGTATGGCGTGACCGTGAAGAAGTTGATGGGCCTTCCACTGCTTGTGCTCTCCGTCTATTCGCCCAATGGCGAATACAACGGCCAATTTCTGGGGAACTACGCGACGATCAATATAAACGACGCGCTGCTTCGCGTTAAGGGAGTCGGACAAGTCACAAACTTTGGCGCGGCTGATTATGCGATGCGCATCTGGGTAAAACCGGATCAGCTGACCAAGCTTGGATTGACCGTCACGGATCTGATGAATGCCGTTTCGCAACAAAGCGCCGTGAATCCTGCGGGCCAGATCGGCGGCGAACCAGCCCCCAAGGGCCAGCAGTTCACTTACGCCGTTCGTGCGCCGGGCAGGCTCGTCAATCCAGAGGATTTCGGCAAGATCATCGTTCGTCAAAATCCCGATGGCTCGACAGTAAGGCTAAAGGACGTCTCGCGGATTGAATTGGGATCCCTCGTCTATCAGCAGATTGGGCGGTACAACGGAAAGCCGGCGGTCATCATTGCTGTCTATCAAGCGCCCGGTTCCAATGCACTGACGGTGGCGAAACAAGTAAAGGAACAAATGGAGGAACTGAAGTCGCGGTTTCCCAACGACCTCGAGTACAAAGTTGCCATGGATACCACCCTTCCCATCACGGAAGGGATGAAGGAGATCGTAAAGACCCTGGGGGAGGCGCTTGTCCTGGTTATTATCGTTGTGTTCCTCTTCCTCCAAAATTGGCGTGCAACGCTTATTCCTTTACTTGCTGTTCCAGTCTCACTCATCGGCACGTTTGCGATCTTTCCAATCTTGGGTTTTTCCATCAACACCCTGTCGCTGTTTGGACTCATTCTCGCTATCGGTCTCGTCGTGGACGACGCCATCGTGGTCGTGGAAGCTGTCGAGCATCACATTGAACACGGGCTGTCGCCCAAAGACGCAACGCTAAAGGCAATGGAAGAAGTGTCCGGTCCAGTAATTGGCATCGCCCTGGTGCTCTCTGCGGTATTTATACCCATGGCGGCATTGGGCGGAATCAAAGGACTGCTGAACCAACAATTTGCAATCACCATCGCTATTTCGGTGATCATTTCTGCGTTCAACGCTTTGACGCTCTCGCCTGCACTTTCTGCCCTTTTGCTTCGTCCGCGCAAGAAATCGAAAGGCCTGCTGGCCAGGTTCTTCGCCGCGTTTAATCGCTTCTTCGAAAAGATGACCGGCGGGTACGTAAGCTGGAGCCATGTCCTCATTCGCCGGTGGGTACTTGCAATTCTGCTGCTCGTCATCATCTCCGTGGTTGCTGGAGCTATGGGCCGGAGTCTTCCCACGAGTTTTATCCCCGAAGAAGACCAGGGTTATGCTTTCCTGCAGATACAACTACCCGACGCGGCCTCCCTACAGCGCACCGACGCAGTCATGCGCAAGCTAGATGACATGCTCGCGAACACGCATGGTATTCAGAGCTTCAGTGGCATTACAGGTTTCAGCCTTCTCTCCAACACTTCCGCCAGCTACACCGGTTTCTACTTCCTTCAGCTTGAACCCTGGGATGAGCGCAAAACTGAAGAACTTTCCGCCAATGGGCTTATGCAAAGCCTCAACAAAAGATTACGGGCGGACATTCCGGAGGCCGTTGCTTTCGCCTTTGGCCCTCCTGCAATTCCTGGCTTGGGCACGGCTGGAGGATTCACATTCATGCTGCAGGACCGAAGTGGTGGGAGCGTTACACAACTTTCGGACACTCTTGACAAGTTGACTCAAGCTGCGAGAAAGCGCCCTGAAATCGCCTCGCTGGTCAGCACGTTTCGCCCGACCGTGCCGCAGCTTTTCGTGGACATCGACCAGGATCGAGTCCTGAAGCAGGGGCTGCAATTCGGGGAAGTCTACCAGACACTCCAAGCCTTCTTGGGCGGCGCTTATGTCAACCAATTCAATCGCTTCGGACGCCAGTGGAAAGTTTATCTGCAGGCAGAGCCCGAGTACCGCACGAGCGCCGACAAGGTCAACAACTTCTACGTTCGAACTGCAAAAGGTGACATGACCCCGTTGGCATCACTAGTCACAATCAAGAGGGTATCGGGGCCGGAGTACACCAACCGTTTCAACCTGTTCCGCAGTATCCAAATTAACGGCACACCTGCTCCAGGATTCAGTTCCGGGCAGGCCATGGCCGCCATGGAACAAGTCTCCAACGAGGTTTTGCCTGCCGGCTTCGGATACGCCTGGAGTGACATGTCCTTCCAGGAGAAAAAGGCCGAAGGCGGGCAAGCGATGGTCTTTGGAATGTCCATCATGTTTGTGTTTCTGATTCTGGCGGCGATGTATGAGAGTTGGTCTCTGCCATTCAGCGTGCTCCTGTCAGTTCCCGTGGCGGTTCTCGGCGCTTACGGCGGGCTCCTCCTGCGAAAATTCGATAACAATGTTTTTGCGCAAATCGGCCTTGTCATGTTGATTGGGCTCACCGCCAAGAACGCCATCCTGATTGTTGAGTTCGCAATACTGGAACACGCAAAAGGAAAAGAACTGGTGGACGCAGCCCTCGAAGGCGCCCGTTTGCGCTTGCGGCCTATCTTGATGACCTCGTTCGCATTCATTCTGGGATGTGTTCCTCTCTGGACAGCCAAAGGCGCGGGGGCGATTGGTCGGAAGGTGCTCGGAAGTTCTGTAATCACCGGCATGGGTGCGGCCACCGTACTGGGAGTCTTCTTCGTGCCCGTCTTGTTTGTGGTGGTCGAGCGCATTGCCAAAAAGAAGTCTCAAGTGGCGGTGAACCAACCCGTCGCGATCGAAGGAGGACACGACTGATGCGAAAGGCCGGCACAGTCGCTCTTCTGTCACTTTTTTTGACGGGCTGCAACCTGGGCCCGAAATACAATCGTCCGGCAGTCCAGCCTCCAACCAACTTTTATGCAGAGCGGCAAATCAGCGCGAGTTCTGAAGCGGATCTGGCGTGGTGGGACTTGTTCAAGGATCCAGTCCTCCAAAGCCTCATT
>Ga0265354_1000093_pt1 | contig 15239 bp, 15 predicted proteins | sample NZE1metagenome_FD_189074 | JGI IMG/M metagenome (GOLD analysis project Ga0265354, IMG submission 189074) | Rhizosphere microbial communities from Maridalen valley, Oslo, Norway - NZE1 | ecosystem: Host-associated > Plants > Roots > Rhizosphere > Soil | place: Norway: Oslo | collected 2017-09-14 | reverse complement strand
GAGCCGAAAATTTTGCTGGCCGACGAGCCCACGGGCAATCTCGACTCAAAAAATTCGGAAGTGGTGCTCCAGATGCTTCGGCAACTCAATAAAGATTTGGGCCAGACGATCGTCATGATCACGCACAATCCCGAAGCCACCACGTATTTTGACCGCGTGGTGCACATGCGGGATGGCGTGATTGTTGACGGAATTCCTGCGGACTGAGATGGCGAGTCTCGGACAGATATTTTCGAGGACGTTTTTCTGGGCCTACGAGCGCGGCACGTGGCAGTACGACGCCGCGGTCATTCTAATTTTGATTTTCGTTTTGGCCACGCCACGCTCGTGGTTCCACGATCAGCCGCAGATGGGCCTTCCCGCGAACACTCCGGGACAAGTAGTTCTGGTTAGCGAGCAAGGCGAGAGCAAAACCTATCGCGTCGATGCCCGCATCCTTGCGCCTCCCGAGCAAACGCCGGCCTTGGAGAATGAGCTACACAACGCAATGCAAAAATCGCTCCCCGAACTTGGCAACAAGCGCTTCACCATTTCTAAAATCGAGCCAGTACGCGACGAACAAGGCACGGTAATCGCCTACCACGTGGAAATCCACCGTTAGCAATCGAAGTTCAATCTTAACCACCAGCCTGCAGCCACAGTGCGCGAGCCCGACCGTAACCTGGGGCAAAGTTCGTGCATCTCTATCTATATGCTAGGATTTGAGAGAACTTAACGAGCAGCACATCTGAGTATCATTAGGGGCTTCTATTGACCAAAGGGCGTTTGATTCCTTCGATTTTTGCGCTGGGCGCGATGGCCATTGTCACGGTTGCAGGCGCGGCGCAAACCACCGCTAAATGGACGACCGAGGGCGTGCTCGGGATGATGGATAGGTCCGCAAAGGGTTTCCGCAGCCTCACGGCGGACATTGAAAACACAAAGTACACGGCCGTAGTGAAGGATACGTCGACGGAGACGGGGAAAATTTGGGTCCGGCACGATCAAAAAATGCGCATTGAATTCACCAAACCTGAGCCGCGCACGATATTGCGCACGGGCAACTCCTTGTTCCTCTACAATCCCAAACTTAATCGCGTGGAAGAATATGACCTTGGCAAAAATAGCGCGATGGTGGATCAGTACATTCGTCTTGGCTTTGGAACAAAGAGTGAAGATTTGAAGAAAAGCTACCTGGTGACGTTTACAGGCGAGGAAGAACTAGACAAAAGGAAAGCTGTTCTATTGGAGCTGACGCCGAAATCCGAACAGATGCGCGGCCAGATCACACGGATTCAGATGTGGATCGACGAAGCTACCTGGCTGCCGATTCAGCAGAAGTTTTATGAGACCGGCTCGGGCGACTACATTTTGTTCCACTACACGAATGCCTTAGAAGACCTCAAGATCAACGAATCCGAGTTCAAACAGGACTGGCCGAAAAACGCGAGCCACGAAAAGCCTCACGTGTAGCGGCGAATATCGAATAGTGGGCAGTGAATAGCAAAAACGCCGCGTTTAGCGGCGTTTTTGTTTTCTGGCAGTGTTTTGCTTCCCGCGCAAGCAAACGGCGCTTCTGAATGGAGACGGGCTTAGTCAACCAAGCTGACTCCACGAATCTGTCGTTTATTTTGAAGCGGCGCGTTCGGTTGCCAGCAACTGCTCTTTACGCGTAAGGCCCCACCGATAGCCCGCCAGGTTTCCGTCCTCGCGAATAACACGGTGGCATGGGACCACGATCGAGACAGGATTGGTTGCGCAGGCGCGTGCCACAGCGCGAACGGCTTTGGGATTGCCGAGGGCACGGGCCACTTGCGAATACGTGCGCGTTGTTCCTCGCGGAATGCGCTGCAACTCCTGCCAGACGCGTCGTTGAAAGGCTGTAGCTTGCAAGTCCAGCGGTAGTTCCACCTGAGCGGGTTTGCCTTCTATGCGCTGAACAATCTCGCGAACCCACCGCTGCACGCTGCCGGTGGCGGGCGAGATTTCCGCGCTCGGATATTCTTCGCGCAATTCTGCGACGAGCTTGCTTTGTGCGTCGCCCAGATAAACTGCGGACACTCCGCGCTCTGTGGCAGCGACCAAGACTTTTCCGAGCGGTGACTTCGCAATCGTGTATTCGATTTTCATACCCTTTCCTCCCTTTTGATAAGTTGCGGGTGTCATTCCTAGTTGTGCGTTGCTCCGTTCATAGACGCGGCTGGACGAACCGTATCCCGTCTCGTAAAGCGCGTCGGTGATATTTTTTCCTGCACGAAGCAAGCTCTTGAACCGCTTGATTCGCAGCGCTTCTGCGAGCTCGCGAGGAGCCAGCCCGGTGACTTGACGGAAAGCGCGGCGAAGCGTCCCAGCATTTGAATTCAGTTCTCGCGCGACCTCGGAAAGCCGCAGGCCCTCTTCCGACGATTGTGAAAGATATTCCGCAGCGCGCGCGACGAGCGCCGCCGAAGCGGCAATCTCATTTGGCCGGCAGCGAAGGCAAGCGCGGAAGCCCTGTTTTTCCGCTTCTTCGCGCGTGTGAAAAAAGATCACGTTTTGCCGCAACGGCCGGCGGGCCGGACAGGAAGGCCGGCAATAGATGTTCGTAGAACGCACGGCCAAAACGAACTTGCCATCAGCGCGCGCGTCGCGATCCAAAGTCGCGCGCCAATACTGCGCAGCTTTGCGGGGCGAGACTTGTACTGTTGCGCCTGCCCTCGAATTGTTCATCGTTTCCATGCTACGAAAATAGCGCAGCGTCCGAATCAAATCTATCCGGAAAGGCTCGCCAAAGTGAATTCGAACGAAAGGGACGACGGTGGCCGTCGCCGAGACGCACAGAAAAGCGCGCCAATTGTAGGGGAGGGGCTTGCCCCTCCCTCTGCATCAGCGCCGGGCGTGCATGTAAGACCGAGGCTCAAGCCTCTCCGGGATTGGGCAGAACTTCGGCGGCTTCCACGGCAGTCTTGTGCGGAGCGGTAATCACTAGCAAAACCGCAGTGAGAATGACGGCCGCAGCCAGTGCCGTGCGCAACGTGATGGTTTCACCGGCTCCGAGCCAACCAAGAAAGAGCGCCACGACGGGGTTGACGAACGCATACGTCCCCACGCGCGCAGCGGTGCTTTTCTTGAGGAGGTAAACGTAGGCGGTAAAGCCTATTCCCGTACCAAACACCATGAGATAGGCGATGGCAATCCAGGAACGCGCAGTAATAGCTGCGAAATGGAGTTGGGGGCCTTCGCCTGCGAGCAAACCGACAACCCAAAGGGCTGCCCCACCCACGAGACTTTGCATCGCAACTCCCAGCAAGGGCGAGCTAGGCAAATCGTTATGTTTGGAAAAAAGCGAGCCCCAAGCCCACGCAAAGGTTGCAATGAGTAGAATTCCCGCGCCGGTGAGATTGACGCGCTCAGAGCCTCCCAGATGCGCCGGACCTACCAACAGAGCCAATCCGCCAAATCCCAGGATAAGACTGCCGACCACTCTGGGCGCAGGCCGCAACCCACCTGGACGAAGCCAATCGAGCAGCACCATCCAGAAAGACACCAGCGCTACGATCAAAGCCGCCACGCCGGTTGGGAGGGTGCGCTCCGATAGGCAGACGCCTCCGTTGCCCACAAGAAGCAGAAGCAGTCCGGTAATGGCTGCGGTGCGCCATTGAGTGCGTGTCGGCCGAATCCCGGTCTTCCAGCGCAACAGCGGATAAAGCACAAGTCCTGCTGTGAAGTGGCGGGAAGCCGCCAACAAAAGCGGAGGGAAGGACTCAATGCCCACTGCGATGGCGAGATACGTCGAACCCCAAATAATGTAGACGGCAGCGAAAGCTGCGATCAAAAGTATGGCATCGCGCTTCTCAGGGTCATGCGACAAGGAGGCCGATGCAGGTTTGTTTGCGGCTCGATCGACCGTGAGAGTGGGCATTCCGTGAGGCCTGAAAATTGAGAGTAGAGGCAGCCAGCCCCTCTGTCGAGCACCATATTGGACGAAGATATTCACAGCGCAGTGAGAGAACCACTGATCGCACCTGGTACTATTACCAAGTGTTTGACGTTACGACACTTCGAACGTTTTCCACAGGTTGACGTCCGGGCCCTTAGATGGCATTTTATCCACCCACTCACCAAGTTTGGGAACCGGGGCAAGTTCAAGGGCAAGTGTAGTCGGGGCATTTGCAGTCGGGCCAGGCATGGCAGCGACGAAGTGGTATCTCTGAGGGTTAGATGGGCGCGACGAACCGCGCAACATCCATTCGGTCGGGGGAAACAGAAACAGTCAGGGCCAAGCTGGCGCCGCCGCCATTGCAAGAAGTAGCGGCGCAACCGGTACGGGTCCCTGCTCTGCGCGTGACGCCATTGCTCACGCCAGGACAACCGCGCCGTTTTGTGCGCGTCCCGACGCACGCCGTGGGCGTGAACCACGAACAGCGCGAATATCCGCGCGCATCCTTAAAACTTCCTTTGCGTTTGCGCAGCGTAGGTGCCGTCGCGGAGGATTTCCCTGTAACGCTTGTCACCCGAGATATCAGTTCCACAGGCGTATTTTTCCTTTGCCCAAAAGAAATTGCAGTGGGCGCGTTGGTCGAGTTGGAAATCGTACTGGTCAGCCGCCCCATGGGCCACGGCAGCGTGGTTATAGTCAGCACAGCGCGCGTGCAGCGTATCGAGCCCGCGGCCATGCCTGGTTGGTACGGAGTCGCGGCAGCCTTTGACGATGTGAAGTTCGACCGCGATGATGGCCTTCCTTCCCGATTCCTCCGTCCTTGATTGCTGTTCTCCCCAAAATTTAAAAGAATGCCATTCTGCGCAGTGAGGAAGTTTCCGGCAAATGCGCTAACCAGGCATTGGCGGATTGCATTGCGGACACCTCTCCCCTAGGACCACGACTCTTCTCACAGCTTCAAACCCCAGGCAGTCAGGTGGAGTTAATACACGGATAAGTATATACTCACGAGTTCGCGCATGCTTTGCTGAGGCTCGAAAGTTGAGCCGTTATGGGCAGGCGATATTCTGCAGCTGTCCTGCTCTGGGAGCCCAAAATGAAAACCTGGCATTTCTGTGTTCCCACATGCCTTGTTCTGGCGGTCTTGGTGTCCGCCACCGCGCTCGCGCAAACGTCGCCATTCTTTGTGCCGCCCGTTTTTCCGGGTGCGGGCGCGACCGTCAGTGCCGATTTCAATCGTGATGGGAAGCCTGACCTTATCAGCACCGACGGAACGGTGTTGCTGGGCAATGGTGATGGCACGTTTACCGTCGGTAAGCCCTTGGGCTTGACTGGCCAAAATACCAACCTCATTGCCACAGGGGACTTCAACGGAGATGGCAAGCCTGACTTGGTCCTCGCATCTCTAGCTTCGAACACCTTCTACGTTCTGCTAGGCAACGGCGACGGTACTTTCGGGGCACCAATTATCACCACCATTGCCTCCCCCTTGTCTTTTTTGGCCGCAGCGGATCTCAACGGCGACGGCAAGGCCGATGTACTGGTTGTCCCCAGTATTTCCGGTGGACTGTTCACGTACCTTGGCAAAGGAGACGGGACATTTTCGACGGGAGTGGCGGCTGGCGCCACGACCGGCGGGAAGTTGGGAGACTTCAATGGAGATGGCAAACTTGATCTGGCGGTTGCGACGGGGATACAGCTTGGCAACGGAAACGGCACATTTCAGGCGGTCATACCGTTCCCAAGTGGTTCGCTTGGCCCCACAGTCATTGGGGATTTTAATGGCGACGGCAAGCTCGATTTCGCCGGAGGTACATCCGGAACCGGCTCCAATCCGGACCAACTTCAGATACTTTTCGGCAATGGCGACGGAACCTTCCAGCTTGGACCCGTGCAAAGTCTTCCCTCAGGAACACTCGCCGGTTCCCTTGCGGTCGCAGCCGATCTGAACAATGACGGTAAGGCTGAGCTGATCGGCGAAAACTTTCCGTACATACAGACCTTTAAGAACAATGGGGACGGCACCTTCACGGCGGAACTTATTTATAATCTTTTTACTCAATATTCTCCGCCGGCCGTTCCCTATATTCTCGTCGGTGACTTCAATCACGACGGCAACCTGGATGTGGCAACGGACAATGTCGTTTTGCTCGGCAACGGCGATGCCACTTTGCGTGGCGACCAAGCCATCCTTAACATTGGGGGGGCTATTGTCGCCGGCGACTTCAATAACGATGGCCACCAGGATATCGCCGCATCGCAACAGTTTGTCACCGGCCAAGCGATCGTCCACATTTTCCTGAACGATGGCAAAGGCAATCTATCCTTGGCAAATACGTACAGCTTTGTAGCGGGCAACGATTTTTCTGGGCCGGCGCTTGTGGCAGCTGCCGATGTCAATGGCGATGGCAATGTGGATTTGATTTTGACCTTTAATAGCCCCAATAGCTGGTCCGTGTATGTAATGCTGGGCAACGGCGACGGAAGCTTTCAGCCCTCCTCGACATATCCCGGCGTTGGACCAGGGGAAATCAACGGATTTGCGATTGCCGACCTTAGTGGCAATCACAAGCCGGACATCCTTGTTGTCGCCGGATCCTTTCTAAACGCCCAGGGATATCTATGGGTCATGCCTAATAACGGAGACGGGACCTTCGCGGCACCTGTTCAATACTATGTTGGTTCGGGGACCGGAAACCTGGCGGTTGGTGACTTCAATGACGATGGAAAGCTCGACGTGGCGGTCGCAGACGGAGAGGGAGCTCCGTCGACTCCAATCGGCATCGCAATCTTGCTGGGTAACGGCGACGGAACGTTTCAACCGGCGACCTTTAATACTCCTCTTGGTAGTACCGCTGCTGCGAATGCAGGTGTTTTCAACGTATTCGCGGCGGATGTGAACGGTGATGGCAACGTCGATTTGCTCGCCACGACGCTCAACGCTCAGAGCTCCACACAACTCCAGGTGCTCTTGGGAAACGGCGACGGGACCTTCACCCCTTCGACGACCATCAGCAATACCGGGGGAGTCTTGCAAGCTATGGATTTTAACGGAGACGGCAAGATTGACCTTCTTGTTGCGTCCGATTCTGGCATCCTCTCATTGCTGTTGGGGAATGGTGACGGCACCTTTGGCAATCCAATTCCGCTACTCCCGGGACCCGGTAGTATCGTGGTTGCAGACTTCAATGGAGATAATCGGCCCGACATTGCCGTTACTGTGCCAGGCATTTCGAGCAACTCACAATCAGGACTGATTTGGTTGTTTAACACGGCGGGCCCAACTGTGCCTGATTTTGTGATCACCTCGTCACCACTAAAGCCCGCGACGCTGGCGCCCGGAAGTTCCGCGAGCTCGACAATCACGCTCACGTCTGTCGGCGGCTTCAGCGCTAGTGTGGCCCTGTCCTGTGCTGGGCTCCCCAGCGGAGCAACGTGCAGCTTTGCGCCGGCTTCTTTGCCTGGTGGCTCCGGAACGTCTACCCTGACAATAGCTACCACCGCCGCTTCAGGGCTCTTCCGTCTAACGGAAAGGCATCTAACGCCAAAAATCAACGATCACACAATTCCCTTCTTATTTGTTTTGTCAGCGATGAGCCTCCTTTTGGCATTGTTCGTGCGCCGCCAGGGCTCAGCGGGGCATCGAGGGGCTCCGCTTACTCTAGCCGTCTTGCTGTGTGCCGCTATCTTGTTGATCTCATGTGGCAGCGGGAATTCCAGCGGAGCCTCTAGTGGCGGCGGCGCCGGGACGCAAGCCGGAAACTATACTGTCACGGTCTCTGGCACCTTCACATCTGGTGCCACGACTATAACGCACACCACTACCCTAACTCTCATCGTGCAGTAACGCGCGTAAACATCGCTAACACCGGGTCAGCCGTCATATGGGGCACGGCAGCGTGGTCATAGTCAGCACGGCGCGTGTCCAGCGTATCGAGCCCGCGGCCATGCCTGGTTGGTACGGAGTCGCGGCCGCTTTCGACGATGTGAAATTTGATCGGGATGATGGCCTTCCTTCCCGATTCCTCCGTCCTTGATTGCTATTTTCTCTGAACGCAAGCAGATGCACTTCCGCAAGCGGATTGGCTCGTTCAAACCGAACGGAAACGCTGTGCGTTCAAACAAGAAAACTCTTGAGCAGATGCTGCACGTTCAGCGGCGGATAAAAAAAAGATCCGGGGACATCCTGCTCCATCCATGAATGGATTGGGGGCTTATCAGACTGGGATTGTGGCTCTCGGCTCTGTCGCTCATATGAAGCGAGTAACCGTTCGCCAGATAAGAAGGGATGTCGCGGGAGTCGGTGACTGGAATATATGGGCCTTCCTTTCCCAGTTGGACGTGGTATCGGTCGTCTTTGAAGCGATGCGGAAGCAAACGAGTTCCGCGCTTTCTACCACGCGAGACGGTAGCAAACAGCATGGGTTCCCCCCAATAAATAAAACCGCGCCCATTCTACAAACCGCAGTCTGCGCGAGTAAGTGGTCTATCTGTGGAAATATGTGTATCGTTTTTTGGTCGTCACATCGTGCACAGGAGTTGCGCGACCTCCTTAGGCTAAGGCTTTGCTACTCTAGAGATTGATGATTTCCGTGAAAAATAATAGTTTGCAAGGAGTGCTGTTCGATTGGGACGGCACGCTGATTAATTCTTACGCGGCGGATTCCTCAGCGTACTTAGCGATGTTTCGCGAGATGGGGATTCCGTGGGGGTTGGAGGAATTGGCGCAGCATTATTCGCCGAATTGGTACCGCGTGTATCGGGCAGCGAAATTGCCGCGAGCGCGGTGGGACGATGCAGACCGGGCGTGGCGCGCACAATATGCGAAGCATTCTCCTCGCCTGATTGCGGGAGCTCGGCAGGTGCTCACACGGCTTGGGCGGGCGCATCACTTGGGTTTGGTTACTAGCGGCGACAGAGACCGTGTGACACAGCAGTTGCGTGAGTTTCGTCTAACACGGCTCTTTGGGGCGCGCGTGTGCAGCGGCGATACCCCGGAAAGGAAGCCGCATCCTGCTCCACTGCGGCTGGCTCTGCAGAAACTTTGTCTAAAGCCTTCAGCGTGCGTCTACGTAGGAGATTCGCCGGAAGATTTGGAGATGGCGAAGAGAGCTGGAGTGCGCGCGATCGCGGTGCTGGGGCCGTTTCCTACAGAGAAGCGCCTGCGAGCCGCGCGACCGGACTTTCTGCTCGAATCGATTCGGGAATTACCGGAATTGTTGAAGAGACTGCACGGATAGCGAGCCCACCGAGCCTGGTTTCAGGAGTTTGGTTTTGGCGGAGTCGCCGGTGCCGCGGGTGCGGTGGCAGGTGCAGGCGTTGCGGCGGACGGCAGTTTGTACTCGGTCCATTTGATCACCAGGCGAACCGGGATGTTTGCATCCTTGAGATTTAGCGTATCGTCCGAACGCATGTAATTGGGCAGCCAGTATTTGCCGTCAACGTTTTCCCGATACGTCTCGAAGATGTTGAATGGCATCGTTGCCGAGCGCATGTCGCCCATATCATTGACCCACTTTCCATAGGTCTTCACGACTTCGAGATACGCAGCATCGACCCAGACGATTCCGTCGAAATAGAAATGCGCGCGCTCGACGGTCTTGGGCTTCGCCTGAAATATATAGCAATCGACTTCGTCGACGAGTTCCTTACCCAGATATTTCAGGTCGTATTTCGCAAGCTGTGCGGTCGTGAGCGGGTACGCCGGCATGCGCGCCAAAGACTGGAAATCCTCGGGACCCATTTCGAGGTAGTGCAGCGTGGATTGTGGCCTCTCCACGGTCTTTTCATACATTTTGCCGTCCGGCCCTGGCTTCGCTTCGATGACCAACGAAAGCTCTCCGGCAGGTTTGCCGTCGGGGCCGAACTCTTGCAGGCGGACTGTCTTCTTATAGGTATATCCGGCGCGCGCCACGATGTATTGATCTTCTTTTTGGGAGAAGCGCTTGATGATTTCCTCTGGGGCCATGGAAGGCGGAGCAGGAGGGACGGGTTCGGTACCCACGCGATGAATGTCATGTTCAGGAGGTGGCGTGAGCGGTCCTTGCTGACCAGCGTGAGCGCGGTGGGTTGAAAAAGAGAATACGAACGCGCAGAGAAAAAATGCACGGCGAATTAAAGCTCGAAGCGAGTTGGCGCTGGGATGGTGGGCGTGCAAGTTCATGGCAAATAGGATGCGCCTGGAGCGTCGATAGCAGCTTCGGAGACTCGACGCATCTGAATGAGTTTAGCGCAATTCAGCGAGAGCGTCTTGCGCGTCTCGGTGTGTTGCTGACCTAACTCCTGTGCGACTTGCCGTTTCAACAGGATGCCGGAGGTCTCTGCTACAATTTTGAAGTTTGTGGGCGACGAGAAACAAACTAGGCGCTATTTCGTCTCTGGCATCGTGCAGGGCGTAGGATTCCGCTTTTTTGTGCAGCGCGAAGCCGAGAAGCTGCACGTCGGCGGTTATACGAGAAATCTCTTCGACGGTAGAGTCGAAGTTCTCGCCGTCGGATCTTCGGCTCAGTTGGAAGGGATGAAGAAGGCACTCGAACGCGGGCCGCGATTTTCGAGTGTCTCGGGGGTTCGGGAAGAGGAAGCACAGCACTCGCCGCAATATGCGAAGGAGTTCGTGATCGAGCCCGACGCGTGAGGAGAACTCTTATTAATAATTCTTGCCAAGAAGAAACCAAGGGGAGCCGTCTGAATGGATGACTTAAAAAAGTTGATTCGCGAAGTGCCGGATTATCCCAAGCCGGGGATTCTTTTCTATGACCTGACAACGCTCTTGAAGGACAAACAAGGATTCCATTTGCTGATTGACCGCCTCTGCGACCACTACAAAGGGCACACCATTGATGTCGTCGCGGGCATTGAAGCACGCGGTTTTATTTTTGCGCCAGCACTGGCGTACAGGCTGGGAGCGGGTTTCGTTCCAGTGCGAAAGCCGAAGAAATTGCCTGCGAAAACCGCCAGCATTTCCTATGCGCTGGAATACGGCACCGACACCCTGGAGATTCACGAAGACGCCGTGAAGCCGGGCGATCGCGTCATCATTTGCGACGATCTGCTTGCAACAGGCGGCACGGCTGCGGCCACAGCAAAGCTCATCGAGATGCTCGGCGGAAAAGTCGAAGGCGCAGCGTTCGCGGTCGAGCTGACGTTTCTCAACGGCCGCTCGAAACTCAATGGCCTGGATATTTTCTCGCTGATTCAATACGACAAGTAGCTTTCGCGTGTGACTTTGGTCGGACAAGCCAAGATATGGCTATTTGGCGTGGCGGCTCAGTTTTCCGTAGACACTAACGTTAATCAGGTGCGGACATGACAAGAACAAGATTCACTAGTCGCTGACAAGGACTACTTCGCAACCAGTTTTCCTGTCGTACCACGTTCTTCCTTGACTATCTTGATCCCAATTGCGAGCGACTCCCATGAAAGCCCAAAAGGTGCGCAGGAGGGCAGCCTTCAGCGTAAAACGCCCTTCATCGCCAAAGGGTGGCGTCACTTTTAATCGCATGATGAAGTAACCAACAGTCTGTCTTCCTCTGGTAAGGGGAAATACAAAATATAAAACCATCAAAGCCAGGAAAAGTAGAGACGATAGGAGTGAGAGGCTGTCGGTGTTAACGGAATAATTGCGCTGAAAATGCCAGATAAAATGGCCTGTTCGCACAGCTTCCAGCCATAGCGGAATGAGCGCATCAACACTCGAAATTGTAAAGAGACTGAAGCAGAAATCGATCACGAACGCCAAAACCCTGCGTTTGCGTGTGGGGATACCTGCAGCCATTGCTTTAGGTTCCCTTATCATTAGCAGAATGAAGAGAGCAATTGCGAGGGCAGTCCAAAGAAGCATGGCTGGGTGCGAGCCAGCTGAAATAGAAGTATCTCCGTCTTTCCATTCCATCGAGTCGCCAACTTGACCGATGTTGAAAAAGTGGATGATGACGAAATTTAGTCCCACCAAAATGAGCGAGGCGAAACGCAAGAGTTTGGTGGTGCTCAACGAATGCTCGCAGACTTCTTTGCATTAGCAGTTTGCTCAGACAATTGATTGCAACCTCAGTGAGCAAGACTTGTCTTCTTACTCCTCACTTTCTAACTGATGAAAAGCTCTAAACGCAAGTCCGACGGTCACCAAATCGGGCTAGGTCCCGGCATGCCGTAATACCGGAGACGGGCTCGGTGAACTATTTTGGATGGCGCTGGCGGAGCGCTTCAAAGAGGACGACGCCGGCAGCGACCGAGACGTTGAGCGACTTCACAGGGCCGGTCGTAGGGAGAGAAACGACGAAGTCGCAGCGTTTACGCGTCAGGTCGTGGAGGCCTTTGCCTTCGCCGCCGAGGACGATCCCTACCGGCGATGTATAGTCGGCCTCGGTGTAACTTTTGTCGGCGCGCTCGTCGAGGCCGATGAGCCAGTAGCCTGCTTCCTTCAGCTCTTCCATGGTTTGCGCGAGGTTGGTGACCTTGGCGACCGGCATGTGCGCGATCGCGCCAGCCGATGCACGCGCAACGGTGTCGGTGAGGCCGACGGCGCGCCGCTCCGGAATGATCACGCCATGCGCGCCAGCGGCGAGCGCAGTGCGAATGACGGCGCCGAGATTGTGCGGATCTTCGACGCCATCGAGAAGAACGATGAGTCCTTTGCTTCCGTGGCCGGGGCTTTTATTTGCCGCGGCGAGAATGCTGTCGAGTGTGGCCGGCGCGCTCGCCGCTGCCAGAGCGACGACTCCCTGATGATCTTTCGTATTGGCCAGGCGATCGAGTTGGCCACGGTCTTCAAAGCGCACGGGTATGTCGCGCGCGCGCGCTAGCTGGACGATTTCTTCGACGCGTGTGTCCTGCCGACCGCGCGCGATCAGAATGCGATCGAACGGGCGGCCTGCGTCGAGAGCTTCACGGATGGCGTGTATGCCGGTGAGCTTGTCCATGAGAGGGATAGTTTACAGGCGAGAGGCAAGAGTTAACAGTTTGAAAGCGGGTGAAATCGCAAGGCGGGCACGGCGTGCCGTGCCCCTACAACGGAATCGCCAGCGGGAATCAATCGAGCGCGGCGCAGAATTCCAAGATGCGCTCGCGGGCTGACTTGACCGCGACTGGAAAGGACGCGGCCGCGGCTTCGTCGAGGAGCAAGATCACGCGATCGAGCTCTCCCTCGCCAGCGCGACCGGTGAGCACCAGGCGGATAGGATGAAAGATTTCCCGGCTACCAATGCCCACGCGGTCCTTCAAAGCGGTAACAATTTCTTTGAAACGCTCGCTAGTGAGAAGAGTTCCGTCGAGCAAAAGAAGCGCGAGATGGCGCAGCACGTCGCGCGCAGCATAGCGAGCAAGGACCGCGTGGCTCTCTACCTGGGCCAGAAGTTCCTGGGCGTTGTAATAAAAAACGGGATGCAAGAGATCGGCAAGCGATCGGCGTTCGGTGACTTGTGGACCGAGGAGTGCCGCAGCACGTTCACACCACGCGAATTGGGCGGGAGAGGCGTCGCCGACGAGCCAGCCTTGCGCGTGGAGAATTTCGAGTACATCGTGGGCCGTGAAAGTGTTCAAGGCGGCCGCCGACGCGTTTGGAGTTTCTTGCGGAGGCATCAGGGAAATTCTAGCGCACGTTGGCGAGATCGCTTGATTGCAACGGCATGATTATTTCTGCGAGAGCGTGGCGATTACGTGTGCGGCAATCGCTTCACCGCGGCCAACGGCGTCTACACCTTCATTGGTCTTAGCTTTGAGATGAATCTTGTCAGTGGAGACGCTCAGCGCTCCCGCGAGAGCTTCGCGCATTTTCGGAAAGTGCGGCCCGAGCTTGGGCCTTTCCAGAATGACGACAGCATCGACGTGCTCGATCTCAAATTTCTTTTCGTCGAGCAGTTTTCGCGCGTGCTGCAAGAAAACCAGGCTATTCGCGCCTTTCCATTTTGGATCCGTATCCGGAAAATGCGTGCCGATATCGCCGAGACCCGCCGCGCCGAAAAGCGCGTCGCACAGCGCGTGCGCCAGAACGTCTCCGTCGGAATGTCCAACCGGCCCTTTATCGAAAGGAACCTCAATTCCGCCGATCATCAGCTTTCGGCCTTCCGCGAGACGATGAAGATCGTAGCCAATGCCGCAGCGCACGCTCATGCTTTGTGGCGCTCTTGTTCAAGGTAGAAGCGGGCGAGTTCCATGTCTGCGGGCTTGGTGATTTTGATGTTGCGCTCCGAGCCGAGGACGACGTGAACGTCGTGGCCAATTCGCTCAACGAGACCGGATTCGTCCGATGCGTTGACGCCGTCAGCTTGCGCGCGCGCGAAGGCTTCCTTAATGAGTTTTGTTGCAAACGCTTGCGGCGTCTGCGCCAGCACGACACGCTCCCGCGGAATAGTGCCGATGATGAGCGCGACGTCTTCAGGCAAACTCGCGCGCTTCACTTCTTTGACGGTGTCCATCGCGGGAATGCCCAGAATTGCGGCTTGGCAGCGGCGTGCTTCTTCAATTACGCGGGCGATTTGTTCGCGGGTCACAAAGGGTCGCACGGCGTCGTGCACCAGAACGATTTCGGTGTCGTTGGAAACTTCATTGAGCGCCAGCGCAACCGAGTCCTGGCGGGAATCGCCGCCGCGCACTACGCGGACGGACTGCATGAATCGTTCGCCGCGAATGCGCTCCTCGAGCGAGTCAACAACGTCGGCGCGCGTGGCAACAATGATGTCGGTAATGAGCGGGCAAGAGGCGATGCGGCGCACGCTGTGAATGACGATCGGCGTTCCATCGAGTTCGAGGAATTGCTTCGGCGTGTCGGCGCCCATGCGAGTGCCGAGACCTGCGGCTGGGAGAATGGCGGCTATGCGGCTCATGTTAGGCGCGACCCGCCTGGATAAGAATAATGATTGGGCCGCAAACTTTAGAGTGTACCTCAAGCTGCGTTGACTGGCGAATCACGCGGGTGTGCGATTTGAACGATGAGCAAGCACGATTCGAGCTGTCGATTATTTTAGATAGACGCGCGGAACACGTTGGCTCACGGCGCAGAGGAGATCGGATGTCACAGTACCAATGCTGCGCGCGATCACGTTGGCGGGACGGACGTGCTCGCCGTCGCTGCCGTAGATCGTCACAGCGTCTCCAAGCTCGGCATCTGGCACGTCAGTGATATCAATCATCGTCACGTCCATGGAGATGATGCCGACAATCGGCGCGAGCGTGCCGCGCACCAGCACGCTGCCGCGATTTCCGAGTGAGCGATGGATACCGTCGCCATAACCTGCGGCGAGAACCGCGATGCGCGAGGGGCGCTTGGCTATGAATGTTTCGTTATAGCCGACGCCCGCTCCTTCGGGAATGTTGCGGATATTAATGATGCGCGTGCGCAGGCTCA
>Ga0265354_1000092_pt1 | contig 15251 bp, 12 predicted proteins | sample NZE1metagenome_FD_189074 | JGI IMG/M metagenome (GOLD analysis project Ga0265354, IMG submission 189074) | Rhizosphere microbial communities from Maridalen valley, Oslo, Norway - NZE1 | ecosystem: Host-associated > Plants > Roots > Rhizosphere > Soil | place: Norway: Oslo | collected 2017-09-14 | reverse complement strand
GCTACACCCGCCGAGGAGCGCCGCCACCGGAAAGAAAGGCTCGCCGGAGCTTTCCGGCTGTTTTCGAAGTGCGGATTCGATGAAGGCGTAGCTGGACACATCACGGCGCGCGATCCAGAAAAGCTGGATCATTTCTGGGTGAACCCTTTTGGGATGCATTTCAGCCAGATTCGCGCGTCCGATTTGTTGCTCGTGAACGATCACGGCGAAGTCGTGGAAGGCGAGCGCGAAGTGAACGGTGCGGCATTTGCGATTCACTCGCGCATTCACAAGGCGCGCCCCGACGTGATTGCGGCCGCACATGCGCATTCGTTGAACGGGAAGACGTGGTCTTCGCTGGGCCGGCTGCTCGATCCGCTGACGCAGGATGCGTGCGCGTTTTATGAAGATCATGTGGTGTTTAGCGATTACAGCGGAGTGGTCTACGAGACGGATGAAGGCGACCGCATCGCCAAGACGCTGGGCGACAAAAAGGCTGCGATTCTGAGCAATCATGGCTTGCTCACGGTAGGGCATACCGTGGACGAGGCGACGTGGTGGTTCATCACGATGGACCGTTCGTGCCACGCGCAACTGCTGGCGGAAGCCGCCGGAGAGCCGCGCAAGATTCCTCATGAGACCGCCAAGCTGACGCATTCGCAGGTTGGCAATCCACTGGCGGGCTGGTTCCAGTTCCAACCGATGTGGGACCGGATAACGCGCGAGCAGCCGGACTTGTTTGAGTGAGATAAAAGTCGAAAGCAAAGAAGTAAAGAAGTGATAAGGTAAGGACGACTGCGAGCGAAGTACCCCCCCACCCCCGTGGTGTACGCGAGTTGTGAAGTAACCCATGAGGAGATTGAACTTGCGGGCATTCCTGCGTGTACACAGGAGCCGGAGGAGGTGTGATGTAACGAGGTAACGAAGTAAGGTAATAGAGACGGAAGGAAGAAAAAGCAGATTCCTCGCTGCGCTCGGAATGACAGTAGCTTGGGGGTGACGAGTTTCAAAACTTCGGACCTGGAACGGGACACCCCTCCCCCCGGTTTTTTGTAAACATTGCTGATAAAGGACTTAAAGTGGAGCGGAATCAACAGTTGTGGAAGTGTTGATTCTGAACGGGTTCGTAGAGAGCGGTTTTTACGAAGTGGTAACCTGGGAGGGGCTGAAGATTTTGCGGGAAATTTAGGGACCGCGCGGCGGAGGCGCATGACTTGCCGGGATGACGGACAGAATCCGTGTCCCAATCAACACAACAAGCATAACATATTGGTACTGGTTGTCAAGCGTAAACTTTAAGCTGTTTGTTTAGTGCGGTTTGACGGGAGAGGGTCGGTGAGTAGGGAGTGGTGGGTAGTGAGTAGCGGGAAAAAGCAGGCCTTTCCGACAAGGTAGGAGCTTTCGGTTGCTTCGATCAGGGTGTAGTTTTAAGGGCGAAGAGCGAGTGCGGCGAGTAGATAGTAAAGAGTGGAGAGTGGCGGGTTTTTGCCGTAGAATTGCGGAAGAGTAGAGCAATGGCCAATCCCTCCATTACGATTCCGCTGGACCCGCAGACGGCGCGAGCGTATGACTCTGCAGGACCAGAGCAGAAGCGGAAGATTCAGGCGCTGCTTAGTCTTTGGCTTCGAGAGTTGGCCGCGGGAGAATACCCGTCGCTACAGAAAGTGCTTGAAGACGCGGGCCGCAAAGCGAAAGACCGCGGGCTGACACTGGAAGTTCTGGATTCTCTCCTCAAGGGCGCGTAGTTGCGCTGCGTCTTCGATACAAACGTTTTGGTTAGTGCGTTGCTCCTTCCCGACTCGAAACCTCGCCAGGCGCTCGAACAGGCACTCCTAAAAGGGAGAGTCCTGCTTTCCTTTGCGACGCTCGCCGAACTCTATGAAGTTCTCGGCAGGAAGAAATTCCTTCGATAGAAGACGAGGAAGATATTCGGAGTTTTCTGGCGGCTTTGACGCGTGAGGCGGAATGGGTCGAGGTTAATGTGCGAATTGGGGTTTGCCGTGATCCAAAGGATGACAAGTTCCTCGAACTTGCGGTGAGCGGGAACGCGACGCACATTGTTACTGGCGACGCTGACCTGATTGCGTTGAATCCTTTCCGGGGGATCGAGATTCTGCCACCGCATCGATTCTTATGATTGCGACTCTCCAGCATGAAGGAGAAAGACCCACCTTTTCAAAAAACCAAACCCGGAAAGGTGGGGCACCCCGGAAAAAAGACAAGGTCAAAACCGTCGTCCTTCGCTAACGCTGTCCCACCCGCCCGACGCCGTCATCCAATCAGCCGGCCGAAATGAATTTCCTAATGGGATCAAGAAACGCATTCCGGTGACTGCTTGGCAATGTATCAAGTGCGCGCAGCAAATATTGAGCGGCGCCCTTCAGGGCGACCTTCACCTCCTGCGGTAATTGTGGCATTAGCGTCTGATTCTCATACGATATTGAAAGCAAGCCGGAGGGCAGAATATTGATTGAGATTGCCTGCCGCTCCTCGGAAACTTCGACGTTAATGTGATTCGTTTGCCGACTTCGATTGTAACCAGAGATCAAAGCGGCCAACCAAGAATCCAAGTAGGTCGTCCGTATAGCAATGGTCGAGGCGCCGTCCGAGATCGTTAAGTCGCCGAGCGGATCAATTGCGTCAAGTCCCGTTTCCTCCTCGAAGGCAATCTTGATGGTTAGCATTTTATTCATCAATTAAGGGATAGGCGGTCCGGGCGGCTGGCCCGGATTCGGGAAATTGGTGTTTGTGGGCATTAGGATCGCGGAGAGAATATCACTGCGGCATTTCTCGGGAAAGTATAGAGACGCAGGGGCCACCCTACATGTTTTCTACAGTTTGAGCAGAAGGCGAGGGACTATCTCAAGGCCACCCGTCTACGGCGCTAGCCTTCCAGTACGCGCTGGACCCCTTGCGGGCTGCGAGCAATAACCGTTAGATAGGCTTGCGTTGGCTGATCGGGTGTCGCGCGGCCCTGTTCCCAATCGCGTAGCGTGCCGAGGGGAATGTGAAACCGCTTGGCGAATTCTTGCTGAGTCAAACCCAGTGCGCGGCGGATGATTTGTGCTCGCGGCGTCCGCTTCATTCGCTTTACTTCGGCGCTGTTCAAAGGCTGCGCATCGGGGTCAGCAAGCGCGGCGCGCTCGATTGCACGTCGCGTCATGGGACGAAGCTCTCTATGGGTTTTCCTGGAGATAGGTTTCCTGCTCATGTTTCGTCGCCCTCCGGGCGGATATGATTCTGATAAGGTCCTGCCGTTCGGTATAGGCCACGTAGAGAATGTGGGCGGCAACCATGCCTATAATCACAAAACGTTCCTCTCCGTAGTCATGCCGGTTGTCAAGAAACTCGACGGCAAACGGGTCTCTAAATACTTCTTTAGCCATTTCAAAACTGACTCCGTGACGGTCGAAGTTGTCCTTTGCCTTGTACTTGTTCCAATCGAATTTCAAAGTCATAGAGTACGGGATTCCAGTAGTTAGGTCAAGCGCCCAGATTCTATCTTCTCTTAGGCTACCAGGCATATAAGCTACCAAGGCGGCTGTCGCTGATTTCCCAAGTCAAAATCCCGGCGTGGAGCTAAGGCTGTCCACTTGTTACCGCAACGGGTGTAGAATGCGGCTTTGCAGTCTTTAGAAGAGAATTGTCATCTAAGGATTGTAGGGATTTGGAACCGAGGGTAGCGATATGAAGAAAACCATTTTGTTTCGAGTAGGTATTCTCCTGGTGGCGGTGATTGCGCTTAGTTGGTTGCCGCAGTCGGCGCTCGCGCAGCGCGGTGGAGGCCATGGTGGCGGGGGTGGAGGAGGATTCCACGGCGGCGGCGGTGGCGGCGGATTTCATGGCGGTAGCGCGGCAGCGTTTCATGGGGGTGGAGGATTCAGCGGCGGAGTCCACTCTGGGTTTGTCGGTGGACACGCGTACGGCGGATATCATGGCGGCTACTACGGAGGGCGGGGCTACTACGGCGGATATCACGGCGGTTACGGCTGGGGCGGCCGGTATTGGGGCCATGGATATGGTTATGGATGGGGCTGGGGAGTTGGCTTCGGCTGGCCGTACTGGGGCTACGGGTGGGGATATCCGTATGGCTCCTACTACTACCCGGGATATTACGCGCCTGGACCTTATTACTCTTACCCGCCCTACGGTCCTTCGGGCGATCCCACGGGCTCTCCGGATCAAGGCAACGGGAACGACAATCCTCCACCAGCAGATCCCAACACACGGCCACAGCCTAACCAGAACGGGCCCGCAAGATACGGGACTCCACCGTCACAGGGAGACATACTCAGTACGGACTACAGAAGCACTGCCGCGCCGCGTGGGCCGGTTCAGTCCGTTGACAGGATGAGCGTGACACCGGCCAGTTACCAAACTGCGGCTTCGAGCCCGGCACGTTACATCACTTCACGGACTACTACGGAGCGGGCCTCTGTGGAAAAGGCTTCCGCGCCGCTTCGGCCGGAAATGCAAAAAGCGCTGCAAAGATTGAGCGAGATGCCGCCGTTTGCTCGCGAGCGCGAAATCGAAACTGGGCGCTACAGCCAGTTTTCCTCCGCGGAGAAGCAGATTCTAAGAAACGGCGAGTAGGCGATAGCGCAGCGAAGGGATAACGCGGAGGCGCTGGGTTAGTACAACCCATCTCATAAATCAGAGCTTTGGAAATACCACAATTCTTCAGGGGCTGAAGCCCCCTTTTCCGAGGCATTTTCGGCCCGGCTGAAGCCGGGCCCTCCCAAAAAGCATTCGTGACATAGCTCGCAGGGGTGTGCTGAGTTAGTACAACCCATCTCATAAATCTGAGCATCGGAAATACCACAATTCTTCAGGGGCTGAAGCCCCCCTTTCCGAGGCATTTTCGGCCCGGCTGAAGCCGGGCCCTCCCAAAAAGCACTCGTGACATAGCTTGCAGGGGCGCTGAGTTAGTACAACCCATCTCATAAATCAGAGCTTCGGAAATACCACAATTCTTCCAGGGGCTGAAGCCCCCCATTCCGAGGCATTTTCGGCCCGGCTGAAGCCGGGCCCTCCCAAAAGCATTCGTGGCATAGCTTGCAGGGGTGTGCTGAGTTAGCAGAGAGATGCAGAGAAGAGGGGCGGGCCCCAGGCATAGTGGGCCCGCGCGTTAGAAGTAATAGATTAGCGAGGAGTTGAGAGGCTAGAGGAATTGTTGGATCTGGCCGCGGTTCTGGGCCGTATCTTGCTTTTACCTTGCTGGCGGAATATACTCTGTTTTCGCTCTGAAGCGGGTCGCACGGATAGGTGGGCGCAAGCCCACTTTTTTGTTGGGCCGGTTGGAGGGCAGTGGACACCGGCATTACTCGGGGAGTCTTCGTTTGGATTTGGAAAAAATTCGGGATGCCGCCGAGCGCGTGGCGCGGTCGGAAGGGCTAGAAATATTTGATGTTGAGTGGAAGGTAGGGAAGCAGCGCTTCTTGCGGGTGACGATTGATCGGGCTCCGAAAGCTGGAGCGGCGATGAGCGACTCGGCAGGACAAATTTTGGCACCTTCGGAGGCGCGCGAAGGTGGGCAGCAGGGAGTGAGTCACGCGGATTGCCAGCGCGTGAGCCAGCAGTTGAGCGTGATTTTCGATGTGGAAGAGCTGATTCCGGGGGCCGCGGGGTACACCCTGGAGGTGAGCTCGCCGGGGATGGACCGGGCGCTGCGGAACGCGGCAGAGTATGAAAGATTTCGCGGACGGATGGCGAAAATTTCGACGACCGAGCCGGTGGAGAATGAAAAGTATTTTGAGGGGCGGTTGGCGGGATTTGTGGATGGGAAGGTGCGGTTGGAGTTGAAGGGGAAGGTGGCGCGGACGGTCGAGTTGCCACTCGAGAAGATACGAAAGGCGAATTTGATGGTGGAATTCTAAAGACAGTTAACAGTTGAAAGTCGAAAGATAAAGACGAAGGGAAAAGATAACGCAGAGGGCGCTGAGGAAACGCAGAGAAGAGAAATTTGGGGACGGACGAGTTTAAAAGAGAAAAGATTTAGGGACAGAGAAGATTTTAGGGATTTCAGGAACGGGAAGACGATCGGGATCGAACATGGCGAATCTGCTCTATCAACAAATTGAGATGTTGAGCCGCGAGAAGCACATCGAGGCGACCGTGGTCGTGTCTGCGATTGAGGACGCGATGGTGGTAGCGGCGCGGAAATATTACAAGACGGAAGAGGATTTGCGCGCGAAGTTCAATCCGGAAACCGGGCAAGTGGACGTGTTCTCGGTGCATGTGGTCGTGGAAGAAGTGACCGACCCGAAGAAGGAAGTGAGCCTGGCGGAGGCGAAGAAAAAGAATCCGTCGGCGGAGATTGGGACCGAGGTTATCGCTGCGAAGCCCACGGACGTGCTGGGGCGCATCGCGGCACAGACGGCGAAGCAAGTGATTCTGCAGAAGGTGCGCGAGGCTGAGCGCGACACGATTTACAACGAGTATCACACGCGCGTGGGCGAGCTGGTGACGGTGATTGTGAAGCGCGCGGAAGGCCCTGATCTGATTGTGGATATGGGGCGGACGGAAGCGCGTTTGCCGAAGCGCGAACAGTCGAAGCTCGAGACTTACAATATTGGCGAGCGCTTGCGCGTGGTAATCAAGATGGTGGATCGTGCGGCGAAGGGGCCACAGGTAATTGTTTCGCGCGCGGATGCGAGTTTAGTGCAGAGATTGTTTGAGATGGAAGTGCCGGAAATTTACGACGGGACGGTGCAGATTCGTTTTGCGGCGCGTGAGGCGGGCGAGCGGACGAAGGTGGCCGTGGCGAGCCGGGACAAGGACGTCGATCCGGTGGGCGCATGCGTTGGAATGAAGGGGATGCGCGTGCAGTCGATTATTCGCGAACTGCGCGGCGAGAAGATCGACATTATTCCGTACAGCGAAGAAACCGTTGCGTTTGCGCAGAAGGCGTTGAGCCCTGCCAAAGTGACGCGCGTGCAGATCACCGACCCGGAAAACCGGAAGCTTGAAGTGATTGTCGAGGATTCGCAGCTGTCGCTGGCGATTGGGAAAAAGGGGCAGAACGTCCGTCTGGCGAGCAAGTTGATCGGCTGGGACATCGACATCAAGAGCGAGGAAGAAAAGCGGCAAGAGATTGAAGAACAGATGACGGCTTTGACGGCACCGGCGACGCCTTTGACGGCGCTCGCGGGTGTTGGGCCGAAGACGATTGAGAAAATCGAGGCTGCCGGGATTACGAATCTCGAGAAGCTCGCTGGGATGACGCCGGAGCAGTTGATGGAGATTCCTGGAATCGGCGAGAAGATGGTTGACAAGATTTATCAGGCGGTGAACCGGTTCTACGAAGGCGGAGCAGATGCCGCCGCGGCTGCACCGGCTGGGGAAAATACGGACGATATGGCAGTGGAAGGCGAAGAGGCGGCTGCGGAAGGTGAAGCGGCGGCTGAGAGTACTGAGGCGGCTTCTGAAAACGCAGAGGGTGCGGCGGCGGAGGAAACTACGGAGGGAAATTCGCAGGAAACTGCCGCGGAGGGCGAAACAGCAGCCCCGGCAGAAGGTGAAGAATCGCCAGCGCCAGAACATTCCGAGGACAAGGCCAAGCTAGACGAAGAGCCAAAGCCTTAAATTAAGAGACAGTACCGGCCGAGTTAGGGCCGACTGAGTTTTTTGACCGTGGAACGGTCCATAAGCAGCATGAGCGAAGCAAACCAAGTCCGAATCAACGAATTGGCCCGCGAACTCGAGGTCAAGGCCAAGGCGATCATTGATCTTTTGCCGGGTTATGGCGTCACGGAAAAGAAGACGCATTCGAGCTCGATCCCTGAAGATGTCGCGGAGAAAGTTCGCAAGAACCTTTTGGGACAGGCTGAAGCTGAGGCAAAGGCGGAAGCTGATGCCAAGGCGGAAGCCGTAGCGAAGGAGGCTGCAGCCAGGGCTGCGCGGATGCGGCCGGCTGCTCCTCCAGCTCCAGTGGCCGCGGCACCCAGTGTGGTTGCGAAACCTGCTGCTCCTGCGGCAGCGCCAGTCGCGCCCTCGGTCACTGTTCCACCGGTTGTAAAACCAGCGGCTCCCGCGGCGGCTCCTGCTGCTCCGGCAGCAAGTACGCCAGTAGCTGTGCCCGTTGCTGCTTCTAAGCCGCCTGTAACGGCTGTTCCAGCGGTATCGCCGGCGGTGGCTCCTCCGGTTGCAAAACCGGCTACTCCCGCAGCGTCTCCTGCGACGAGACCTCCGGGGGCTACGCCGATTCGTCCGTCGTCACCGGCGGGTCATCCGACGTCGTCTGCTCCTGGTGCGCCTCGGCCCGCAACACCTTCTGCACCTCGGCCCGGGGCTCCGGGCGGGGCTCAACCTTCTTCTATTCGTCCAGCGGCAGCGGCACCTGGCGCGCCGGGTGCACGTCCGAGCGTGCCTTCTCGTCCGTTGCCCACGGGCAACCGGGGACCAGTGCCTGGAACGACGCCCGGAAGCGGACAACGCTCCGGCGGAGGACCACGTCCCGGGCAGCCAATGCGTCCGATGCAACCAGGTGGACAGGGAAGACAGTACACACCGCGGTCCGGTGGACCGGGTGGAACCGGGAGTTCGCCAGCGAATCGACCTTTTGAGCAACGACGTGGATCGATGCCCACTGGAACTCGCCCGGGTCCGCGTGCGCCAGGACGTCCTGGCATGCTGCCCGCGTTACCGCCGGACAAAGTGCCGCCGAAGGCGGAGCCGGGCAAACCACTCTATACGCGCAAACCTCCCCAGAGGCAGCGGCCTGTCATGGACAAGCGGGAGCAAGAGGGTGAGCGCAAGCTGCACCCGACTCGCCAGCGTCCAGGAGCAGGGGATCGCCGGTCTGCCGCGGCAGTTATTGCGCCGCCGGAACCGCGTGCTCCGCGCGAAGTGACAATTACGGAAGGCATCACTATCCGGGAACTCGCGGAAAAGCTCGATGTGCGTGCGAAGGATCTTTTGAAGACGCTCCTCGACCGTGGAGTGTTCGCCAGCATCAACCAGGCGCTAGATGTGCCGACGGCGACCACGCTTGCGGAAACGTTTAGCGGAGTCGTGAGTGTGGTATCGCTCGAAGAAGAGATGGTGCTGGAAGTTGCGAAGGAAGAGACCAAGGAAAGTCTGAAACCGCGGCCGCCGGTCGTGACAGTGATGGGGCACGTGGACCACGGCAAGACGAGTTTGCTGGATGCGATTCGCGAGGCGGACGTAGCGGGCGGCGAAGCCGGCGGAATCACGCAACATATCGGCGCGTACAAAGTGATGGTGAACGATCGCAGCGTGGTATTCGTGGACACGCCGGGCCACGAAGCGTTCACGCGGATGCGCGCGCGCGGCGCGAAGGTGACGGACATCGTGGTGCTGGTGGTAGCAGCCGATGACGGAGTGATGCCGCAGACGAAAGAAGCGATCGATCACGCGAAGGCCGCGAAGGTTCCTATCATTGTGGCCATCAACAAGATCGACAAACCGGAAGCGCAAGTGGAGCGCGTGAAGCGCCAGCTTTCCGATGCGAACCTGGTTCCTTCGGAGTGGGGCGGCGACACGGAATTTGTGGAAGTCTCTGCGAAACAGAAGAAGGGCATTGACAGGCTACTAGAAACGATTTTGCTGGTGGCCGATTTGCGCGAGTTGAAAGCCAACCCGGATGCGCCTGCGAGCGGCACCGTGCTGGAATCTCGCGTGGATAAGGGACGCGGCCCGGTGGCTACGGTCCTCGTGCAAAACGGAACGCTCAACTCCGGCGACTTTTTCATCTGCGGCGCGGTGTTCGGGAAAGTTCGCGCGATGTTTGATGATCGCGGGCGAACGATCAAAGATGCGCCGCCATCGACGCCGGTGGAAGTGTTGGGTTTGCAGGGCGTGCCCGATGCTGGCGACCATTTCCAAGTGACCGAGGAAGCCAAGGCGCGGCACATCGTCGAATACCGCCAAGGCAAGCAGCGCGATGCACAAATGGCTCGCTCCAGCGGATCGCGCATCACGCTCGACCAGTTGCACGAACAGCTGAAGGCTGGCGACGTGAAGGAACTGGGCATCGTTATCAAGGCGGACGTGCAGGGTTCGGTGGAAGTCCTCAGCGAAATGTTGCCGAAGCTCTCGACCGACCAGGTGAAGCTGAAGATTATCGGCTCGGGCGTAGGCGCGGTGACGGAAAACGACGTTTTGCTGGCTTCGGCCTCGGGCGCGATTGTTATTGCCTTCGGCATCCGGCCGGATCGCAAGGCGATGGAGCTCGCGCAGCAGGAACATGTCGATATCCGCTCGCACACCATCATTTATGAGGTGTCCGACGAACTGAAGAAGGCCATGGAAGGCCTGCTTGAGCCAGTCATCCAGGAGACATATCTCGGGCGTGCGGAAGTTCGGAACACGTTCAAGGTCAAAGGCTCCGGCACCGTTGCGGGATGTTATGTGGTGGATGGCGTACTCAAGCGCGACGCGCAGATTCGTGTTGTGCGCGACGGCGCGGTCATTTACACGTCGAAACTAAGTTCGTTGAAGCGCTTCAAGGACGATGCGAGCGAGGTACGAACTGGATTTGAGTGCGGCGCTGGCATTGCAAACTTCAATGACGTGAAAGTTGGCGACATTTTGGAATGCTTCAGCGTCCAGAAGCTGAGCGCGGCGGAAGCAGCCGGTCAGGGCGGGGGGCCCTCCGGCAGGAAGTAATTCCCGGAGTTGTCGTCCCCCGGAGCACTCATGCCGGTTGGCCTGCTCACCCTTGAGCTGCACATCCCAGACGCGCAATCGCTAAAGGACAAGCGGCAAGTGCTTCGTAGCTTGAAGGATAAGCTGCGAAGGCAGTTTAATGTTGCGGTGGCTGAGTTGGACCATCACGACACGTGGCAGCGGTCGGTGGTCGGCGTAGTCACACTTTCTAACGAAGAGAAGCATCTCAATGAAGTGCTGCAAAAAGTCCTGGATGAAGCGGACCGCATCCTCGGCTCGTTTTTGATCAACCAGGCCATCGAAATCATTTAGGAATTTTCGCGGGGACGGAAATGAGTCCAGCCAATCACCGTCACGAACGGGTGGGCGAGGAAATCGCACACGAAATCAACGCCATGCTTGCGGGCGAGCTAAAAGATCCGAGGCTCGAGGGCATGGTGGTGGTCAGCGAAGTGCGCGTGCAACCGGATATGAAGCATGCGCGCGTGTTCATCAACATTCAGGGATCCGCAAAAGAGCAGAAGGACGCGATCAAAGCGCTGGAGCATGCTTCTGGATTTATCCGGCGCGAGTTGGTTGAGCGCTTGCAGCTTCGCCGGTTGCCTGAGCTTCATTTCGCATTGGACCATTCGCAGGAGTACACGGAACGAATCGATCAGCTCTTGAAAGAAATGAAGAAGGACAAGCCGGCGGCATCTTAAATTCATTTCGATTTCAACCGGTAACAGCTCACCGACCACTCATCCTATGCCACGCCAGCCACAGCCTGCGCCGTTTGACGGCGCGCTCGTCATCGATAAGCCTCGGGGAAAAACTTCCCACGATGTCGTCGACGCGGTGCGTCATCTCGCGGGATTCCGGCAGATTGGGCATCTTGGAACGCTTGATCCGTTGGCGACGGGTGTTCTGGTGTTGCTGCTCGGACGAGCGACGAGGCTAGTGCAGTTTTACAACGGGCGCAGGAAACGCTACTCGGCGGGCTTCCGGTTTGGTTTTGCGACGGATACGTACGATTCGGACGGCGAAGCCCAAGGTGCGGACGCCGCGCCGGCGCTTGACGCGGCAGTTCTCGAGAAGCTCGCGGCTGAGTGCGTGGGCCGGTTCGAACAGATGCCGCCCGCTTTTTCGGCAAAAAAAGTCAAAGGGGTGCCAGCGTACGAACTGGCGCGCAAGAAGCAGCCTGTTGAACTGAAGGCGGTCGAGGTCGAGCTCTTCGAGTACAAGCTGACCGGGATCGAAGGCAACGTCGCGCGCTTCGTCATTGAATGCTCTTCGGGCACGTACATTCGCTCGCTGGCCCACGACATGGGGCAGAAACTGGGTTGCGGGGCGCACCTGTCGGAAATTACGCGGACGGCGGTCGGCGAATTCTCGCTGGAGCAGGCGATCAAGCTGGAAGAGTTGGCGGAAGCGTCGCGCGCCGGAAAATTTGCCGACTGCATGATTCGGCTGGAAGGCTTGCTGCCGAATTTTCCACGCGTAAACGTGCTGCCTGTGATCGAGAAGCGCGTGCGGCATGGAACGAAATTCAATGTACAGGTCTCGCAAATTCAGCCCGGCAGGGTAGAGTTGCCGCCTGGCGCGACATTGCAGCTCGATGCCGGAGAATTGAAACCGCCGCGTTTGCGTGTATTCAGCCAGCAAGACAAACTTGTCGCCATTGCTGAAGCGCTGGTGCCGCGCACTTATCAACCTATCGTCGTTTTCGAGCCATTGCCATAACTGAGCAGCTAGGCTGCGAAGGCATGCTTACCGCGTACGCGCGCCGTTTTAGCTAAGGCTGCCGCGGAGGAGGCGCCTGCGCTGGCTCACGTGCGGAACCATGGCCCACACTCGTATCCCGACCGACATAGATTGAGCGTGAGATGCGGTCGCGAAGGCGCAGTTTGTGCGGCGTGATCATAATCAGCATTTCGGTATCCTGCGCGGTGTTGTTTCTCTGGCCGAAGAAATATCCGACTCCGCCAGGGAGATTTGCAAAGCCGGGGAGGCCCGTGAGCGTGCGAGTCTCCTCATTGTCGAGCAGGCCGCTGATGATTGTGGGCATTTCTTCCTTAATGCGCACAGTCTGCGAAATAGTCCGGTTGGTTATGATCGGGATGCCATTGATGCTGGAGCCGGCGAGCGCGCGAATCTCGAACTCCAATTGCAAGGTGACGTCGTCATTCGCATGAAGGGTTGGAGTGGCTTTGACCTTAACCCCGATATCTTCATATTCCGCGCCTGGATATGGCGTCTGCGCGATGGACCCCGACAAATTTGAAAACAAGCTCGCTGGGCTGAGGACTACGGTCACCTGGCCCGCAACGCCGGAGGGATTGTCCGTAATCGCCACGTCGGGCAACGTGGCGCCGCTTAGGCTGGCAGCCAGAATGGCCGTGGGCGTCGTGCCTGCAGGAAGTTCAAAGGCCGACGCGAACAAACCTTGACCGAGGCCAAGGAATACCGACACGCTATCCGTTTGTGGGTCGGTCACGACAATGTCTGGAACACCGTCCCCATTCAAATCGGCAAGGGCCACGGATGTGGGTGCCTGCCCTGTTGCGAGCGGCGAATTTGGCGCTGAAGTAAACGTGCCGTCGCCATTGCCCAGTAAAACGCTGACCGTGTTGTCGATCTGGTTCACGACCGCGAGGTCAGGGTGGGAATCGAGGTTCAAGTCAGTCGAGGCGATGGCGACCGGAGATTGACCCACGGTAAACGGTGAGCCCGTTGCGAGGGAAAACGAGCCGCTCCCATTGCCAAGAAGAATTGCGACATTGTTTGTCGTTTGATTGGCGATCGCCAAATCCAAATTTCCATCCGAATTGAAGTCGGCCGAAGTCATAGCTGTGGGGCCCGTCGCGGTGGTGGGTAGAGCAAAAGGCGAACCCGTGGCTTGCTTGAAGGTTCCATCGTCATTGCCAAGAAAGAGAGAAAAAGTGTTGTCCTTGAAATTCGTCACCACAAAATCTTGAATGCCATCGGCATTGAAATCGCCGAGGACGATGGAGCTGGGCTCCTGGCCAACTGTGATGGGAGAGCCGGTGGCCTCTTTGAAAGTATCGTCCCCATTGCTAAGCAGAACCTGCACGGTGTTGGCGACCGGATCAGTGACGACGAGATCATGAAAACCGCTGGTAGTGAGTACCGCGGAAGCAATGGAAGGGGCAATCGCGGGTGCGGTTGTCCTGGCCGCGCCGAGCGAGATGGGTGGGCTGACTACGAGAAAAACTCCCAATCCCTGATTTTGGAGAATCGTGACGGTGTTGTCGATTTCGTTGACGACGGCGATGTCTTGCACACCCAGATTACGGAAGTCGGCTGAGGTAATCGCAACGGGCCCGATGCCGACGTTGTATGAAACGCTGGGCAAAATGCTACCGGTCGTTGCACCAACGGACGTAGCGGGAGTGGATGCGCCGAGGCTCCCGGAAAGCAGGGAAAGAGTGACCGGGTACCGATCTCCGACAAAGAAAGAAGCAGGTTTGCCATCCTGTGCGCGGAGTAATACCTGAGTCCCGCTGTGCACGAGTGTCAGCGCGTCAGAAAACTGCGCTGCGAATGTTGGCATCGTCAGGAGAAAGGTGGTATTGCCGCCTCCCACCCGAGCTACTGGAGGGATAAGCGAGCTTAGGGAAGATCCGGCGCTGGCTGCGGTGCCGCCGTTTCCGAAAATGCTCGCCAGAAGCGTGACTAGCGTGCCGATGTCTTTCGCGGCCTCCAATTGAGAAATTATGCCGGTAGAGAGGGAAATCAGCTCTAACGAAGCAGGTGGAAGAATACCCAGAGTGCGAGCCTTGTTTCGATCGACTTCGAGGATCTCTATGTCCAGCAGCACTTCGCCGCGCGCTTTCTCGGCTTGATGAATGAGTTCGCCCGCAAGCGCCAGTCTCTCCGGAGTGTCGCGAATGGTGACGGCGCGGGTTTGTGCATCGAGTTCAACGCGCGTCGACCCAGTCATTTCACGCAGAACGCGTACCAACTCGGTCATCTCTTCGGTGCCTACGGAGGCGGGCAAGACGAACGTTTGCTTGGCTTGCACAGCGTATTCGCGGCGTTTCTCTGCATTGTCCTGAGCCACGAACAAGAGATTGGAAGTCAGCGCGCGGAAGAAGGTGCCAGTCTGAACACCGAGGATTTTCAGAGCGGTTGTGAAGTCGACGTCGATCGCGTGCAGCCGGACGGTTCGCGCAGGCAGGTCCGGATCGAAAGTGACTTTTATCCCGAATTGCTGCCCCACTTGTTCATAAACGGACTTGGTGTCGCCGCGCAGGTCCAGGTCTAGTTTGACAGCGCGGGGCTTCAGCTCTGGCAAACCTTCAATTTTCTGGTTAGGCGCGATCGGCTCATCCTTCATCGCCTTCATCTGGATCAATCGCTCGGCGACGATGGTGTCGTTCGGATCGATAAGCAGAGCCTTTGCTAATTCCTCCGTGCCTACGTCGGCGTGGCCGGCCAGGGCTTCGCGCTCGGCGGCTTCGACGTGGGCGCGAATGAGTTTCGAGCGCAAGGACGCGATGCGCTCGAGGAGGGAGGCGTCCTGCGGCGCGTATCGCACGGCTTGCTGGTAGTAGTTCAGTGCTTCATCAAAATGACCGTCGGCGAGCGCTTTGTCGCCAAGCTCAGAAATTTTCTTGGCGATTTTTGGATTGGGATGGGGA
>Ga0265354_1000091_pt1 | contig 15304 bp, 16 predicted proteins | sample NZE1metagenome_FD_189074 | JGI IMG/M metagenome (GOLD analysis project Ga0265354, IMG submission 189074) | Rhizosphere microbial communities from Maridalen valley, Oslo, Norway - NZE1 | ecosystem: Host-associated > Plants > Roots > Rhizosphere > Soil | place: Norway: Oslo | collected 2017-09-14 | reverse complement strand
GTTGCCGGCGCGGTTGCAGGCGCGCCACATATACCAGCTGGCGACGGTGCGGTAGGGGCGCCAGCGTTCGCCGAAGGCAAGGAGTTCTTTGGGCTTGGGTTTATGTTTTTTGCCGTAGGTGATGGACCAGCCTTTTTGGACGCCGAGGTCGTGGATGGGGAGAACGTCCGGGCGGCCCAGGCGGAAAATCAAAAACATTTCGACGGTCCAGGCACCGATGCCGCGGACGGACGTTAGGCGCTTGACGAGTTCTTCGTCGGAGAGTCTTTGTGCGTCTTCGAGCGAGGGGACCACGCCTTCGATTGTTTTCTTCGCGAGGTCTTTCATGGCCAGGACTTTTGCGCCGGAGAGGCCGGCTTTGCGAAGAGCTTGTTTGCGGAGCTTGATCATTTCTTGCGGCGCGGGGGCACGTCCCGTGGAACTGAGGGCTTTGATGCGGCCGAAGATGGTGGCGGCGGCTTTGCCGGAGATGGATTGGTAGGCGATGGCTTCGAGGAGCGCTTCGTAGGGGCTTTGGAGGTGGTCCTCGTGCATCTGGAAGGCTTCGGTTTCTGCGATGAGAAATTTGAGTTTTTCGTCGCGTTCGGCCAGAGACTTCACGGCTTCCGCGAGATCGAAGGAGATCGAGCTGATGGGGAGCGTCATAGGAGGGTATAGATTAGGCTGAGACGGAAAAAAGAGAAAGTATAACCCAGAGACGCAGAGCACACAGAGGAAGCGCAGAGAAGACAGAGGAATCTCATGCAGTGGTGTGTGTGTGTTGAGAGGGAGGGTGAGCGAGATGGGATTTTTTGCGGGAGTGGCGGGCGCGGAGGATTAATGTTACGAGGATGATTGCGGCGCAGGATTCGACGAAAATTTTTCCGCCGTCTAGCCAGTCGATTCCGGCGCCTTTTAGGTCGGGGTCGGTGAAGAGGGAGTGGTAGAAAAGGGCGACGGCTCCGAGATAGACAGTGAAGTGGAAAGCTTTCCAGGTGCGGCGGCCTAGTTGGATGCGAAAGTAGGACGTGATGACCATAATCGCGATGATGTAGAGAGCGATGGCGCCGATGGTGTTTTCGAGCGGTTGTTGCGGGGAGTGTACGGGATAGACGATGTCGAGGATGCGAAACTTGGGAGATTTGTTGAGGAGTAGCGGCAGGGGATGGAGGAGCGTGACAACTAGGGCGATGTAGCCGGTCCAGTTGTGGAGGCGGAAATAGTTGAAGCGGCGATGCGGCCAGTTGCGGACGGGACTGTAGCGAAAGGCCATCATCACGCCAAGAAGCATGTTGATGGTGATGGCGCCGACGGCGGTCAGACCAATGTAGGCGGTGAGATCGAGGAGGGTTATTTCCATTTGAGAATAGATATTATGGCGAAGAGACGTAAAGAAGTAACGAGGTAACGACGGAGAGAAAAACGAAGGAGCAGAGATAACGCAGAGGCGCAGAGGCGCAGAGAGCGCTGAGGTGCGCGGAGAGGCATTGGATGCGACTGGTTTGTGAACTTGGTATTGTCCGCACTCGGTGGAGTGCATAAAATTACGGAATGCCTCCTCCGCGCATCATGTACATAGAAAACAAATCTGGTGGGCCTTCGGGCGATCCAGGTCTTATTGGACCGGCACGCATCGGCCGTGTCTCATTCTCGAAAACCGGTTGGAGCCTCTATTACAATGGCAAAACTTTTCGAAGCCTAAATGGTTTCGGGTTTAAGGCCAATTTTTATGATGTGGAATCCGGAGAGCACTACTGGATTTCGGGCCCGAAAAAGAACGGAGAGGATGGCCTTTACGGACCACGCCCCACTCCTATCGATCAGGACGTTCGCGAGGAGTATTGGACGAAAATCCGGAAGCTGCCGGATAAGAAGGGCAGGAAAACCACTTAAGTTCCCCGCTTTAGAATGCTCCGCGAGCGCGAATCACAATCACGACAGAATACAATTGGAACGCTTTCTCACTGAGAGAGCGCGTGGCTTGGTGTGCTAGGATAATGGGTTTGAGTTGAGGGAATGACGGCTGTAGGGAAAGGGTGAGGCTTGCAGACAGGGATTATTGGATTGCCACAGGTTGGAAAGACGACGCTGTTTCGGATTTTGACGAAGGCGAACGTCGAGGGGAAGGGCGGCGGATCGGCGACGCATGTTGGCGTGGCGAAGGTGCCGGAGCCGCGGTTGCTGGAGCTGGCGAAGCTTTATAACCCGAAGAAGATTACGTATGCGACGGTGCAGTACGTCGATTTGGGCGGAATGCAGAAGGAGAAGAACCGCGATGCGCTGGCTCCTTTGCGAGAGGTGGACACGATTGCGCATGTCATTCGCGTGTTTGACGATCCGTCGGTGCCGCATTCGGAAGGAAGCATCGATCCTCTTCGAGATGCGACCAACCTGGAACTGGAATTGATCCTTTCGGACCACGATCAGATTTTGCGGCGGTTGGAGCGGCTCGAGAAGGACCTTAAGAAGAAGAGCGATCCTTTGCTGCTGGCGGAGAAAGCGGTTTTAGATAAGTGCAAGGCGCATCTGGAGTCCGAGAAGCCTTTGCGGGAGTTGGAATTGACGGCGGAGGAGCGCAAGCCGATCGGGGGATTTTTGTTTTTGTCGGCGCGGCCGGTGCTTTATGTGCTGAATTTGGGCGACGACGAAGCGGACAAGTTGGATACGGCGGTGGAGCGGCACAAGTTGAGCGCGCTGCAAGGCAAGCCGAATTCGGCGGTGATCGCGATTTGCGGGCGGCTTGAAGCGGAACTTGCGGAGATGGAAGAGAAAGAGGCTGCAGAGCTCTTGGCTTCGTATGGATTGAAGGAGCCTGGGCTGAACCGGTTGATTCGCGCGACGTATGACTTGATGGGGTTGATTCAGTTTTTTACGGCTGGCGAACCGGAAGTGCGGGCGTGGACGATTCGCAAAGGATCGACCGCGCAAAAAGCGGCGGGAGCGATTCACAGCGATATCGAGCGGGGATTCATTCGGGCGGAAGTGGTGAAGTGGAGCGATCTTTTGGCGGCGGGAAGTATTGCTGCTGCGCGCGAGAAGGCGCAGGTGAGGCTCGAAGGGAAGGAATATATTGTGCAAGAGGGGGATGTGATTTTGTTCCGGCATTCGGGATGAGGAGAAGAGAACTAAACACCGAGACATAGAGTACGCAGAGAAGAAAAGAAACAGCGGATTCCTCGCTTCGCTCGGAATGACACTTTTGATGCGGCGAGCGCGCGACAAGGGCTAGCGTAAGCACAGGCTGAAGCCTGTGCCACTAAAATGGGACATGATTTGGCATTTCGGACGGCGCTGGCGGCGGGTTTGGGGTTGGTCGCGGCGGCGGGGAATTTGATTGGCGGGTATTTTGTGGTGCGGCGGGATTGGCCGCGTAAGTATTTGCAGTATTTTTTGGCGCTGGGGGCCGGATATATGCTGGCCGTGGCGTTCCTCGATGTGATTCCTGAGTCCATTCATTTGGCGGGCGAGCAGGCGCTGGTGTTTGTTTTGATCGGCTATTTCCTCGTTCATCTTTTTGAGCATACGATTGCGCCTCATTTTCATTTTGGGGAAGAGACACATCACGAAGAGATGAGTCATCACCACGCGCGAACGACAATTTTGCTGGGACTAACCATTCACACGTTCTTCGATGGGGTGGCGATTGCGGCGGGGTTTCTGGTTTCCGTGTGGCTCGGGGCAATGATTTTCGTGGCTGTATTTTTGCATAAGCTGCCTGAGGGCTTCACGGTGGCGTCGCTAGTGCTGGCGAGCGGACAAGGGCGGCGCAACGCAATCCTCGCGTCGGGGTTATTAGGAGCAGCGACGTTGCTGGGAGTCTTGCTTACGGGCGTGCTACAGAGCCAACTCAAATATGCGCTGCCGATATCCGGAGGAGTGACGCTTTATGTCGCGGCGACGGATTTGCTGCCGGAAGTGAACCGGGAGCCCAATTGGAGAATGGCCGCGCTGGTCTTCGTTGGGGTAGCCACGGTATTGATAATGCAGCACTTATTCCACGTTTGATTTCGCCCTGCCTTCGCATTCGCGTGAATGTTCCATTTGCAACTTTAAGAGCCTGCTAGGGTTCGATAGAATGTGGCGGCTATGGCCAGGTCGGACGTCCAACTGATGCTGGACGTGAAGGCGGGCGACGAGCAGTCGTTCGAGCTTCTCCTCCAGCGCTACAGGACACCCCTTGTCAACTTTCTTTACCGCATGGTTCGCGCGCGGGAAGAGGCGGAAGACTTGGCGCAAGAAGTGTTTTTAAGAGTGTATCGAGCGCGGAAAGATTATGTGCCGAGCGCCAAATTCACGACATGGCTTTTCCGGATTGCGACAAATTTGGCGTTGAACTCGGTTCGAGACAACCGTCACCAGCGAATGGAAGTCTCGTTAGATGCGCCGGTAACAATCGATGCCGAAGATGGTGATGAGAAGCCGCTGGACATTGCCGAGAAGCACCCGAACATCGAGCAGTACATGGTGGAAGAAGTGCGCAAGAAGATGATCCGGCACTCGATCGATAAGCTGCCAGAGAAACAGCGCGCGGCGGTGCTCTTGCACAAGTATCAAGAGCTGGATTATGGAGATATTGCAAAAATTCTTGAATGTTCGGAGAGCGCCCTTAAATCGCTGCTCTTCCGGGCATACGAAACGCTTCGAGTGGAACTAGCCCCGCTCGTGGCGAGGCACGGGAAGTAGAGGAACTACAACCCGGGCTGCAAGGGAAGTAGAAGTAGACCCAGGGTAGAGAAGGAAGGCTGTTATGAGCTGTACGAAAATGGAAAGCAAAATTTTAGGGTACGTGGACGGGCGCTTGAAAGAGAGCGAACGGCTGGAGATGGAGAAGCATCTCTCCGCGTGCGGGGCGTGCCAACTGCGCGTGAATGAGTTTCGCGCGGTGTCGGGATTTTTGGATGAACTGCCGGAAATCGAGCCGTCGCCGGCGTTTGATGTACGCGTGCGCGCGCGAGTCGCGGCGGAACCCGTGAAGCAGGGCTGGTGGGCGTGGTTCACGCCATCGCCGCGCGTGGCGTTTGCCGCGTCGCTGCTATTGCTGGCGACGGTGTGGATTGGTTCGCGGCCAACGGATCCTAGGACGTTAACGGCGGCGGACGAGGCGCAGATCAATCAGGACTTGCCGGTGCTCGAAAACTATGACGTGCTTTCGGATTTCGGAGCACTGACGGACTTGCCTCAGCCGGTGCAGCCGGAAGACACGGGCGACAGTAACCCGGATCAAAACCAGAATCAGCCGAAGAACGACAGCAATAATCCGACGATGTAATTGATGAGATTTCGACTCCAACTCGCGGGATGTTTGCTGGCGATGGGGCTCGGCGCAGTGCTGGCCGACCCTTCGATGGCGCAGCGCGGCCATACTGCCCATTGGGCGCCGCAGCAGCATACGCCTCCGAAATCTCAGAACCGACCGCCGCAGCACCAGCAGCCACCGCCGAAGAATGCGGCAAAACCGCCGCAAAACGGGGGACATCCGAACGGCGGAGCGGGAAATCCTCAGGGTAATGGCGGGAACCGGCCGAACTCCGTGCCGCGTCCTAGCCCGAATCCGAACAACAATCCGAACCGGCCGCCGTCTTCGTACGTGCCGCCGCCGCAGCAGCGAAAATTCAGCGATTTGCCGCCGCAAGATCGGCAGAAGATTCTCGAGAACAACAACAAGTACAGGAATCTCCCTCCAGCGCAGAAAGAGGAACTGAACCGGCGAGCTGAGCAGTGGGGCAGGCTGAGTCCTCAGCAGCAGAATCACATTCGGAATGATGTACTGCCCAAGTGGAAGCAGATGCCTCAGGATCGGCGTCAAGCGATTCGACAGAGACTGCGCGTGTTGCAGAATATGCCGGAGTCTGCGCGGAATCAGCGGTTGAATGATCCTGAGTTCACGCGCGGAATGAGCGACGATGATAAGGCGACGCTGCGGGATTTGAGCCATTTGCATGTTGGCGGAGCGCCTGATCCGCCAGGCGAGTAGCGAGGCTGACAGCTAACAGCTGACAGCTAACAGTACAAAGCAACAGCGGGAAGTAGATGTGGTTTCGCTCCAGAATAACTGCCTCACAGAAGCAATCCACAACAAGGCAGGGCAAGCCCCGCCCCTACCAACCTAAATTGAGCCAATCTGGCATTCTGCGGCGCTGCGCTGATTTCTGCGCATGCGTTGACAATGCTCTCTCCTCGCGGCATCGTGACTAGGTAATTTCGCGCGCATCCAACAAGGGGAGGGCGCCATTCCCGTTTTGTCGCCGCGCTTTCGCGCACTGCAGCATCGAAATTTTCAATTATTTATCGCAGGGCAGCTAACTTCGCTCATCGGCACGTGGATGCAGACGACGGCACAGTTGTGGCTGGTCTATAAGCTGACGAATTCCGCGGCGCTTCTTGGAGTTTTTGGCTTTGCGAATCAAGTTCCCATTTTATTTTTAGCGGCGCTGGGCGGTTATATCGGCGACCGCTACAACCGCCACTATGGCGTGATCTGGACGCAGATCTGTTCCATGGTGCTGGCGTTCGTGCTTGCGGGGCTGACGTTCGCGAACATTATCCAGGTGTGGGAGTTGATCTTCATCGCGTTTCTTGTCGGCGTGGTGAATGCATTCGACGTGCCGATTCGCCAGGCGTTTCTGGTAGAGATGGTGGTGAAAGAGGATTTGCCGAACGCCATTGCGCTGAACTCTTCGATTTTTAATGGAGCGCGAGTCGTGGGACCTGCGATTGCTGGATTCGCGCTGGCGTGGAAAGGGCCGGCGTGGTGTTTCTTTCTAAATGGCGTGAGCTTTCTGGCGGTAATTGGTGCGCTGCTGGCAATGCGTATCGTGAAGCTGGAAAAAAAGGCAGAACCCGGTTCGCCGTTCCAGAGCCTGATGCAGGGATTTCGCTTTGCGATGAGCGATTTGCCGATCCGGTCGACGCTGCTGCTGTTGAGCATGCTGAGTTTGTTGGGATTGCAGTACTCGGTTTTTCTTCCCATTTTTGCTAGCGAAGTCTTGCATCGGGGCGCAAAGGGATTTGGTTTGTTGATGAGCGCGGCGGGAGTCGGAGCGGTGCTCGGCGCGTTGCATTTTGCCGCGAGGACTAGTTACAAAGGATTGGCGCGTTGGATTGCGGCGACTTCGACACTTTGTGCGGTGGGATTGGTGATTTTTTCGCAGTCGCGATTCTTCTGGCTTTCGATGGCGGTGCTTTTGGTTGTGGGATTCTGTGCGACGGTGCAGATGGCAGCGACGAACACCACTTTGCAGAATCGCGTGCCGGACCAGTTGCGTGGGCGGATTATGGCCGTTTACGCGACGATGTTTATGGGTGTGCAGCCGATCGGGTCTCTCATCGCGGGTGGAGTGGCGAAACACATTGGAGCGCCGTATACGTTGGCCGTGTTTGGAACACTATGTTTCTTGGGGAGCATGGTTTTTATTTTTCGCGTGGTGATGCCTTTGCAAAAACAGCCAGAAGCGCCAGCCACCGCTTAGGATGGATTTGGGCGGTAGAGCCACGCAGGTTTGGTGAGTGGCGTTGCACTAGCGGGCGGGGCAAGCCCCGCCCCTACAGGATTGATTTTGCCCGAGTTGATCGCGGTCAGGATGACGTCGACTTTGGAGCGTTGCGGGGAGAGCGAGCAGACGGGATCTGTGGCGGTGGCGTCAGCAGCTAAAAGGAGGGCTTGGCAGCGGCAGCCGCCGAAATCCTGGGTGCGGCGGTCGCAGGTTTTGCAGGGTTCTTGCATCCAGGCTTCGCCGCGGAATTTTTGGAACGCGTCGGATTCTTCCCAGATTTCCCGCAACGCTCGATTCTTTACATTATCGAAGGACAGGCCAGGAATAACGCGTGCGGCGTGGCAGGGAAGCGCGTCGCCGTTTGGCGTGATGAGCATTAGTTTCCGGCCCCACCCGCCCATGCAGGGCTTCGGATATTTCGCATAGTAATCGGGAACTACATATTCCACTTTGATTTTTCCTGCCAGGCGTTCCTGCGCCTTTTTCAGAAAATCGATGGAAGTCGCGAGCTGCTTGCGCGTGGGTAGAAGGGAATCGCGGTTGGCGAAAGCCCAGCCGTAATACTGAACGTTGGCGAACTCAACGCGGCTGGCGCTGGAAGACTCGGCGAGGTCGAGCATCTCTGGAAGCTGATCGATGTTGCGGCGGTGAATGACGAAGTTGAGAGTGACGGCGACGCGGTGACGTTTGAGCCAATCGAGGACGCGAAGTTTTTGTGGGTGGGCTTTCGTGCCGGAGATTTCTTGGGCGATTTCTTCGTGCGCGCCTTGAAAGCTCAGTTGAAAGTGATCGAGGCCGGCTGCAACGAGAGATTCGAGGCGCGCTTCGTCGAGAGGCAAGCCTGAGGTAATGAGATTTACGTAAAGGCCAGCTGCCCGCGCGGCCCGGATTAGATCAAGGATATCAGGGCGAGTGAGAGGTTCGCCGCCGGTGAAATCAGCTTGTAGAACGCCTAGAGCTGCGGCTTCCTGGAAGACGCGTGACCAGTCATCCGTGGAAAGTTCTGTCGAGCGTTGCGTGAGTTCCAGTGGATTTGAGCAGTAGACGCAGTGCAGCGGACAGCGGTGGGTTAGCTCTGCGATTAAGGCGAGGGGGTTTTCAGGTGTCGGGCTCATAAGCAAATCGTAGTGCTACTTTGCATTCAATTTCCCCGTCACCAAAAGAATTCCGCCGATGGCGAAGCCGGCCATCAAAATGGCACCGAGGAAATAGATCGTGCGGTTGTACCACCTCAAACTGCCGCCCCGTTGCGTAGCGATCCTGAAACAATAATATGAGCACCAGCACACCCCTGCGATCATAACGATTGCACGAATGGTGGCAAACTTTGAAGCCATTTGCCCTAACCGTTGCCCCCGTCTTCGAAGTCGAGGGCGCGCTCTTTTTGTAGCAGGGCGAGGTAACCCAGGATGTCTTGTTCCACTTTGGCTGGTTCGGCTTGGGAATAAAGTTGCTGCAATTCGGTGATGATTTGTTGAACAGTGTGCTTGCCGTCGCAGCGCTCGACTATTTCGAGGCTCGGGCCGTTAAGACGCAGAGCGCGCTCCGGCATCAGCAGCGTGCGTGGTTGCTGAGTCTTTTCGTTCATGCGGCAGCCGGGAGCTAGCCGCGGATGGCTATTGAGATCGATGCTCATCGCGAACTTGCCTCTGCGCTCGGCCGAAAAGCTCCGGGAGGTGGCCAGCCGGGATTTACGTACGAGAAATAGAGGGCGTCGAGTTGCGCCCAGAGAATGTCGCACTTGGCGCGCAAGGCAGCGTGGGCAAGGTCTTGTTGTTCGCGCGTTGTGGCGTGCTTCACGACCCAAGCAAGAGCGAAGTCGGCGTCTTCGGGCGCCTGCGTGAGGCGACCGGTGAAATAGTCGAGGCCGCTCGAAAGCCAGGGATAGTGCTGGCGCAAGCGATCCATGCGTAGGGTAATGAGTTTTTTTGAAAACATTTCCGTGAGGGAAGAAGCTACGGCTTCAAGGTGCGAGCGCGTCGAGACAAAGTCGACATACGCCTGAACGGCGTAGCGTGTTGCCGGAAGAATTCCTTCGCCCTGCAGTGCCTGCTCGCGCGAAAGGCCGGTGGCTTCGACGAGCCGCAGCCACTTTTCAATACCGCCAGGTTTCACGCCGTCGCCATCGTGGTCCAGGATGCGTTTGCGCCAAGCCAGGCGAAACGCGGGATCTTCGCTGCGTGCCAGGATGGCCGCATCCTTAATAGGAATGCGGCTCTGATAGTAATAGCGATTCAAAGCCCAAGCCTGAAGCTGGCCACGTGTGAGCTTTCCCTCGTGCATTAGCGCATGAAACGGATGTTTGTGGTGATAGCGCTCTTCGCCAATGGCGTGAAATCCCGCGATGAAATCTGCTTCCGAGAGCAGCGGCAAAGGCGCGTCGATGGATTGCGCGTGGCTCATATCGCGAGTTCCATTCCATCATAGGCGATTTCCCAGCCGGCTTCACGGACGATGCGCGACTCCGGGCTCTCATCATTCAACACTGGGTTGGTATTGTTCAGGTGAATCAGGACACGGCGCGTCTTGCTGACACGAAACGGTTGGCGAAGCAGGCCTCGGTCTCCCCATAACGGCAAATGTCCCATCTGGCGCGCGGATTTGCTCCCTTTGTGGATGGAGTTCAGTTCGTCGTCCTTCCAAAAAGTTCCGTCGAGAATCGCAAGGTCGCTTTCTTCCACATAGCGCAGCCAGTGGTCTCCAATTCCAGGCAGGTTCGGAGCGTAGAAAAGCTTCTTTTCTTTGGAAACAAACGTCAGGCCGATTACGGCTTCTTCTGGAGAGAGGCTATTGCGCAAAGATTCGCTCACATAATCCGGAAAGTTCCCGTTGAGAGGCACGGCTTTGCAGAAGAGGCCGCTTTTCTTGTCCGCAGCTGAGGGCGGAATCAATGGCATCAGGCGATCGAGCGGCAGGATTTCCCATTTGACGGGAGGATTGGAGCGCGCCAGCACGCGAAAGAGGCCATTTTCCTCGGTGAGTATTCGCCGGACAGCCATCGTCGAGAAGATCTGCAGAGGTTGGAATTCCCTCAAATGTAGCAGCCCCATAACGGCATCCACGTCAGCGCTGGTCAGCACAACTGCTTTGATCGGCGTGTTTCGTGATCCCGCCGGAGGCACAAAATCAGTAGAGGTGAGAATCTGCTGCCTGAGATCAGGCGATGCATTGAGCAGGAACCAGTGCGAGCCATCGAGGGAGACTGCAGCTTGGGCTTGTGTCCTGGGAAGGGCTTTCAATGAACCTATGCGCACACCCATACACTGGGCACATGCGCAATTCCATTGGGGGAAACCGCCCCCGGCTGCGGAGCCGAGGACTTTAACGCGCATTCAGGCACGCCGACAGATGACCGCAAAGCGCGGTCAAAGTTCTACAGCTCGGCGTTGGCGTACGAGCTAACTTCGCAGTTGAGGTCGATCTCTTCGTGCTGAGGGGTTGTCCATTCCATGGTCGAAGGCTCCTAGTGCGACGCGAGTTTCAAAATTCAAACCGACTCAAAGTCTAACACAAACCCAAAGCGGAGGGAAGAACCTGGTCGAAATCCACGCGTTTCGAGGGCTCGAGTAGGCCTACGAAGGGTAGAGTCACGCCGCAATAAAAACCACAACCTGTGGTAGCGAAAATTTCATAATTGCGCACCTATGAGAAAACACAAATTTTTCAAAAGAGTGCACGTTTTCTCTTGACAATGCCTGAAACCGACCTATTATGTGGCAAGAAGTGGGAGAGAGTGGTCAGCAGTAGAGGTAAGTAGAGTCTCTTCCGGGGCCATCCAGACGTTCTCGAGGGCAATCGTGAACGTAAGCAATGCGGGCGTCCAAAACCAGCAATTGAATAGGGAATATGAAGCTGCGGGGAAACTGTCCGGCGAAAGTCGACGAGAAGGGGCGTCTCAAGATTCCCTCAGTGTTTTTGGACGAGCTCAAGGAGTACGGCAACCAGTTTTATATCACAAGTACGACAGGCGAAACGGCAAGAATTTATCCCATGAAGGTTTGGTCGGAAATCGAAGACAAGCTGGCGCAACTGCCGAGCACGCACGTGGCGAAGCAAAAGTTCCTGCTGAGGACAAGCTATTTTGGGCAGCACGCGGAATTGGACGGGCAGGGAAGAGTGCTTTTACCAGCGGTTCTGCGCGATGCCGCGCAAACCATGGGTGAAGTGGACGTTTTCGGGGCGCTGAATTATCTCGAGGTGATGAACCACACCCGGGTGCTCGATAAGTTGAAGAACGAGCCGTATACGGCGGCCGATGATACGGCGCTGGGGATTTAAAAGGACCGAAATACGAAATTCGAAACGCGAAATTCGGTTGGGCAGTAGGGCGAAGGACTAAACAGATTGAGTGCGGCGCATACGCCGGTGATGTTGAACGAGGTGCTGGAATGGCTGGGCATCAGGCCGGAAGGAACGTACATAGACGCAACGCTGGGAGCCGGCGGGCACTCGGAAGCGATCGCCGAGCGACTAACCTCAGGCAGATTGATCAGCCTGGACCGGGACGCACAGGCGTTAGAGTTGGCGCGGGAGCGGTTGAAGAGTTTCGGGGCGAAGGTGACAGTGGTGCAGTCACCGTTCTCGAAGATTGTGGAGGCCGCACAAGAGTTGGGGATTCAGAAGGTGGACGGGGTCTTGGCCGACTTGGGAGTTTCGAGCATGCAGCTTGATCAAGGAGAACGGGGCTTTTCGTTCCGCGAGGCGGCCGTTCTTGATATGCGTATGAATACTGCCGACGAGTTGACGGCAGACGAAATTGTGAATCGGTGGTCGGAACGAGAAATAGCCGACCTGCTCTACCGCGAAGCGGATGAGCACGATTCCAGAAGGATCGCCAAGGCGATCGTACGGGCACGGCCCGTACGGGATACCGCGCACTTGGCAACGACTGTAGCAGGGGCCCGCAAGCAATGGGGAAGGCAGAGACTGCATCCCGCAACAAAAACGTTTCTGGCGCTGCGGATCGCGGTGAATCGAGAGATGGAGGAACTCGGGCAGTTTCTTTCGCGGACCCCTGCTGCATTAAATTCCGGCGGCCGACTGGTGGTGCTGAGTTACCACTCAGGCGAAGACCGCATTGTGAAGCACGCGTTTCAAGAGGAAGAGCGTCAGAGGACGCTCCAGGTGCTCACCCGGCACGTGATCCAGCCGACCGAAGAAGAGAAGGCGAGAAACCCGCGTTCGCGAAGCGCGAAACTGCGGTGTGCAGAAAGAGTGTAGTTATGGTGCGCAAGAGAAAGAAAGCGGTAACGGCGGAGTTTCACACCGTCAAGCGTATTGATAATTCGCGGCTGGTGCGCAACGTCGAGCCCGCGAAGATGCGGAATCTGTGGCGGACAGTCGCTCTGGGAGGCGTGGTAGCAGCATTTTTCATGCTGTACATCTTCCAGCATTTCCGGTGCATCGATTTGAGCTTCCAACTCGAAGATCTGCGCGGCCAGCAGATGAAAGCCGCGGCTTTGAATTCGGAGCTCAAGCTGGAGATCGCTGGTTTGCGAAATCCCATGCGCATTGATGTGATCGCGCGCCGCAGGCTTGGTCTGACTGAGCCTTTGCCAACGAACGTGCAAGAGTACGAAGCGCCCGACGGCGCGGAAGTGGCCGCCGCGCGGTACGTGAGACCGAACCGGGCGCCGTGATTCCCGCGATCGGCACCACCTTCAAATTCGAGAAATTTTACGTTCCTTTGAGCTTCCAACCGGAGTGTTTGCCGACCTGAGTTCACTATGCAACAAGACCGCGTCCACGTCCGTTTGCTCATTATCGCCGGCGTGGCCATCTTGTGGATGGGCGCGGTTTTCGGCCGACTCACTTACCTCCAGCTTTTTCGCCATAGCGACTATCTTTCGCGCGCCCTGCGCCAGCAGCAGCGCTCTTTTGAAATAACACCTGAACGCGGCGCGATTTACGATCGCAACGGACAGCCTCTGGCGATGAGCGTTCAGGTGGATTCGGCGTTTGCCGTGCCTTCGGAGATTGCGGATGAGAATCTTGCGGCGCGGCTGCTCTCGGGAGTGATCAATAAGCCCCAAGAGGAGATTGAGGCGCGATTCGAATCCTCGCGGTCGTTTGCCTGGATTGCACGAAAGCTGCCTCCTGAAAAAGCGGACGCAATCAGCAAGTTGAACCTGAAAGGTATTTACCTTCAGAAAGAGAATCAGCGTTTTTATCCGAAGCGCGATCTAGCCGCGCACGTATTGGGTTTTGTGGACGTTGATGAGAAGGGCTTGAGCGGTATCGAGCGCCAACTGGAAAGCCAGATCCGCGGCAAGAGTGAACGCATCGTGGTGATGGCCGACGCCAAGCAGCGCTGGTTCGATGGCGGACAAGCGCGCCGTGAACGACCGCTGAGCGTTGTACTGACCCTCGATGAAAAGATTCAATACACCGCCGAACGGGAACTTGCGGCAGCGATTGCCAAGACACGCGCAACCGCAGGCACCGTCATTGTAATGAATCCCAACACCGGCGAGATTCTGGCTCTGGCGAATTGGCCGAAGTTCAATCCGAATAAAGCTGGCGACGCGCCTTCGGAAAATTGGATGAATCGCGCAGTGAGCGCGATATACGAGCCGGGATCGACGTTCAAGCTGATCACGCTGGCAGCGGCGTTTGATCAGAACATCACGCGTCCCGACGAAGTATTCGATTGCGAGAACGGTGCCGTGTACATCTCCGGCCACCGTATCCGCGATCACAAACCGTTTGGCCTGCTTACGGTTTCAAATATTCTCGCGAAATCGAGTGACGTGGGTGCCATTAAGATTGCGCTGCGGCTCGGCGCTCCGAAATTCTACGAATACATTCGCGCATTTGGTTTTGGCACTACTACCGGCGTCGAGTTGCCCTCTGAAAGCCGCGGAAGGCTGGCGCGGCTCGAAGACTGGAAGCCGATTTCGGTCGGCTCCATCTCGATGGGGCAGGAGATTGGCATCACGCCGCTGCAGCTCACTACTGCGGTTTCTGCGATTGCTAACGGTGGATTGCTTTATAAACCACAAATTGTCGCCGAATTGCGGCGCGGCGAAAAGGCATTGCCTCCCGATGAACTTCTGGATCCGGCAGAGCCTAAGCGCGTCATTCGTCCAGAAACCGCCGCGACGCTGCGACAGCTGATGGAAGGCGTGGTGTTGCTCGGTGGCACAGGGCCTGCGGCCCATCTCGATGGATGGACCTCAGCGGGCAAAACGGGTACGGCGCAAAAAATCGATCCATCGACGGGACGCTATTCGCCGACGCAGTACATCGCTTCCTTCACGGGATTTGCGCCCATCAACAATCCGGCTGTGACCATTCTGGTGTCGCTAGATTCTCCCGTGGGGTTACATGAAGGCGGGCAAGTAGCTGCCCCAGTTTTCAAACGCATCGCCGAACAGGTCTTGGCGTATCTCGATGTCCCGCGCGATGTTCCGCTGAATCCGAAGCTCATCCAAACGGCTTATATGAAGCAAGCAACGGAAGATCCAAGCGCGCTCGAGGATTTTTCGTCGGTTGATTTTTCTGGCCAGCCTGACCCGCCGCCATCGGCATCACAATTGGCAAAGACGGATAGACAGGAGCAGGCGGATCCCAACAAACCCGTTTTAACGGTGGCCGTGGATCAAGGGGGAGATATCGAAGTGCCTGACTTTAGCGGAAAGACTGTGCGTGACGTAGCCGATGTGGCGTTAAGGCTCGGGCTGGACCCGGTCCTGGTTGGAAGCAATCTTGCTACGGAACAATCGCCACCTCCCGGAGCAAAGGTAAGACACGGCGCGAAAATCACCGTGCAGTTCGGGACACCGCTCGAGAAGAAATCGAAGCTGCGGTCGGGAGTCAGGAATTAGGATGAG
>Ga0265354_1000090_pt1 | contig 15360 bp, 12 predicted proteins | sample NZE1metagenome_FD_189074 | JGI IMG/M metagenome (GOLD analysis project Ga0265354, IMG submission 189074) | Rhizosphere microbial communities from Maridalen valley, Oslo, Norway - NZE1 | ecosystem: Host-associated > Plants > Roots > Rhizosphere > Soil | place: Norway: Oslo | collected 2017-09-14 | reverse complement strand
AAGAGAACCTGGCTATGTTTTGAACGACCTTATCGTCGCTTTAATGCGCAAGGGCACGCTAAGCGAGGAAGAAGGCCGGACCATGCTCTTGCGCCTCGTACATCACGATTTCCGGCCTTAATTATTCCCGGTTTGCGGCCAGGGTCTCTCGCTATTGCGTGCCTCACATTTAAGACACAGTTCTTCCAGCCTCCAATCACTCTTCTGGGCTATCTTCCGCTCTGCCTCCTGCCGCTTTTACTACCGGAGCCGATTGTGGCGCAGGCGTAGCCGGCGTTGCGTCGCCTTTCACATAGTGCGCATACCAGGCGAGGTACCGCTCTAGCCGGTCCTTGATATGCGACGGCACCGTGAAACCGTGATATTCGCCGGGGTACACGACGAGTTCGGTGGTGCGCCCAAGCGCCTTCATGGCTTGGTACATCTGCTCGCTTCCGAGAATCGGCACGTTCGAATCGATTTCGCCGCCCATAAAAAGCGTCGGCGTCGTGATGTTCTTAACCCGGTAGAACGGCGAAATTTTGTCCCAGAGGGCTTGATGTTCCCACGGGTAGCCGAGTTCTGTTTCGTAATCGCGCTGGTAGTGGTCATGCCCGTAGAAGCTGGTGATCAGCGCGACGCCCGCGCCGGAAATAGCGGCTTTGAACTGGGTGGTCTGGCCAATGATGAAGTCGGTGGAAATGCCTCCGTAGGACCAACCGCCGACGCCGAGCTTGTCGGGATCCGCAATGCCTTGAGCGATGGCATAGTCAACCATCGCCATGTCGTCTTGAAAGTCCTTGTTGCCCCAGTCCGCGTAAATGGCCGCACAGAATTTCTCGCCGTAGCCGGAAGAGCCACGCGGATTTGGCAGGAGAACGGCGTAACCGTTTGCAGCATAGAGTTGGGCGAGATGGTAAAAGGAGGCCTCATATTCGCCCACCGGACCTCCATGAGGATTCAGCAGCGTGGGAACTTTTTTCGTCGCGTCGAAATCGACTGGGTTGTAGAGATATCCCGCGACGGCGGTTCCATCCTTACTCTTGAAATGCACATATTCGACCTTGGCCAGCCGCAATTGAGAAATGAGCGCATCGTTGGTCTTGGTCAAACGAGTAAGATCGCTGCCGTTTTGTAGAAAAATCTCGTCGGGGCGATCGGTTGTGCCGACTTGCGCCGCAATAGCTCCATCCTTGCCCAGCGAATAGGACGCAACAGTGACACGCCCGCCGATAGGCCGAGCGATTTCTCCGCCACCGACTGGGATTCGACAAAGATTCTGCGCACCATCATCCACCGCAATGAAATAGATGAAACTGCCGTCGGCGGAAAAACGCGGGCGGCGCACGTTGCGGTCAAATGATGTCGTAAGCACCTTTGGCTCACCACCGCTCGAAGGAGCGATCGCGAGATGTTGCGTGGCGTACCAGAAGAGGTGCGGGTCAAGCATCGTGACGTACGTGATCCATTTGCCATCGGGAGACCATGCGGGCTGAGTATCAGCGCCAGGATTTGTGGTGATCTGTGTGAGATGTGCGCCTTTATCGGCGTTGTCCGCAGCAACGACCCAGATATTGGTATCGCGCGAAGCGTCGGGATCGGGCATGGTGCGGTTGCTGGTAAAGGCGAGCTGCTTCCCATCAGGAGACCATGCCGGTTGTTCGTCGTCAAAATTGCCCGAAGTGATTTGCGTTACAGATTTCTTCTCAATGTTGAAAACGTAGAGGTGACTGCGTCGATTGTCGAGATAACCGATTGTGTCTTCCTTGAACTGAAGCCGGTCAATCACATACGGAGGCTGCGTTTTAGGCTTGGCCGGAGCTGGCTTGTCTTTATCTTTCTCCGCATCCGCATCTTCCGGTTTGGGATCTTGGAGGACCAAAACGAGGCGCGTGCTATCCGGCGACCACTCAAAGTCGCCGACACCTTGAGCGATCTCCGTAAGCCGAACAGCTTCGCCGCCGACACGATTGAGAAGCCATACTTGGCTCTTGCCGTTATTGCGCGAGGAAGTGAACGCCAGATATTTGCCGTCAGGACTCCACCGCGGATGGCCGGAAGAGATACCTTCGGCGGTCATGGGGAGCGGATCGCCTCCGTGCGCCGAGACCATCCAAATCCGCGTTTCGTTCTTATCTTCCTTGAGCATCTTGGTGCGCACGGTATACGCCACCCATTGGCCATCTGGACTCAGCTCGGGCTGGCCGACATCGCGAATCCGGAAGTAATCGTCAATCGTGATGTTGCGGGTAGTGCCGGGCGTGCGAGCCTGCTGCGGAGCCGAGTCCGCAATCCGCGCGCACAACGAGAGCGCAAGGACGAATAAAGCAAAGGCAAAACGGCGAATCATTTTCATGCCGAAAATTCCTCCGACTGGAATTCTGAGATAAAACCTGGCGAAGTGTAGCAGAGCGTACAAGAATTTGATCCGACAATTTGTATGACATATAATACGTGTAGTATCTGTATGCCAAGTAGGAGCGTGGAACGTGCTTTCCATTCGATTGAAGCCCGGAATTGAAAAACGGTTGTCCCGGCTCGCCAAGGAAACTGGAAGAACAAAAACTTTTTATGCCAGCAAGCTAATTGAAGAAAATCTCGAAGACCTCGAAGACCGCTACCTAGCCGAAGCGCGCCTTGAAAAGCGCGGCAGGACTTACACGAGCGCGCAAGTTCGGAGCGAGCTTGGCTTGGACGATTGAATACGATGAGGGTGCGCTCGCCGACCTCAAAAAGCTCGACCGCCAAATACAACGGGAAATCTTGGACTATTTGGAGAAACGAATTGCGAACGCTGAGGAGCCTCGCGCGCTTGGCAAACCGCTAAGGCACAGCAAGTTCGGGTTGTGGCGTTATCGAGTGCGCGACTATCGCATTATCTGTAAACTGCGGGACATGCAACTGAGGGTGTTAGTAGTTGCCATCGGACACCGAAGCACTGTTTACGAGAAGTGAGTTAAGAGTGCGCAATGCCGGTTTGCGAATCGGAATCAGAATTGCACGCTTTGTACCAAACGAGGTGAATGATCCGATGTACATACACATGTTTACGTTTCGATTTAAGGCGGGAGTGACTGAGGAACAGAAAGAGCAAATTGTTTTGGAGATACGCAAACTGAAGAGCGAAATTCCCGAAGTGCTGGAATCGTGGGTGGGACGGAATGATTCGCCGCGTGGGCAAGGTTATGAGTTGGGCGGAGTGATGAAGTTCGCGGATAAGGCGGCGTGCGAGGCGTACGGCGCACACCCCGTCCATCAGAAATTGTTGGTGTGGTTGATGCCGTTGATCGAGCCGATTGAAGTGGATTTTTCAGTGCCCACGTAACGAGATGTTTCCTACTCGTAACGCAGCGCGATCAGCGGATCGAGTTTAGAGGCGCGATACGCCGGCAAGAAACTGGCGAAGGCGGCTACGGCGCTGAGGACCACCACCGCCGCGACAAGCGTGATCGGATCGCGCGGCTTTAAACCGAAGAGCAGTGATTTGGCCGCCTGTGCGGCGCCTAAGGCCAAGCCGGCGCCGATCACGAGTCCTGTCACGGTGAGCAAAGTCGCTTCGTTAAGAATTAGCTTCAAAACATCGACGCGCTCCGCGCCGATGGCCATGCGAATGCCGATTTCTTTGGTGCGCTGCACCACCATGTACGAAATCACGCCGTACAATCCGATCGCGGCCAGCAACGCCGCCAAAAATCCAAAGAATCCGGAAAGCGTAGCCATCAGTTGATCTTGCAGAAGTGATTCGTGAATGCTGGTCTTTAGGACCTTGAAATCGAGGTCGATGCCAGGATTCATGCCGCCGATCGTTTCTTTAAGCGAAGCAATCAGGCTCGTTAAAGGAAGTGAAGAGCGCACCAATATCTGGTCGTAGGGGCCGGGTTTCTCCTCCTGCGCCGCTGGAAAATACATGAACGGCAGAAATTCCTCGTGCATGTCCCGCCATTTGCTGTCTTTGGCGACACCGACAATTTCATAAAGCGGACGCGGCTTTCCAGGAGGCTCATGGATGCGAAACCGCTTGCCAAGAGGATTGGCCGTCCCATCAAGAATCTTGCGCACGAACGCTTCGTTGACGATGGCTACTTTGACGGACGTGGCGGTATCCTGATCGTTGAAATCGCGGCCAGCGAGCAGCGGCGTACCGATCGTCTGAAAATAGCCCGGGCTAAGATTGTTGATCCATGAAACGCCTTTCTCGACGTCAGAACCCTCTATCAAGACCTCGTCATTCGAGGTATTGCCCCCGAAGGGCACCATTTGCGCGTCCGCGGCAGACTCGACGCCCGGCAGCGCTTGCACGCGCTTTACGATGTCGCGTTTGTATTCGATGTTCCGTTCATCGGGAATATGCAAACGCTCGAAATCGACAGCAACGTCCAGCATGCCGCTTTGTTGGAACCCGGCATTGAGCGTGGTCAAATTACGCAAACTCCGGACGAAAAGGAGAGCGCCCATCAAAAGCACGACCGAAAGTGCAACCTGCGAAACAACGAGAATACGGCGCAGGCTGAAGCGCTCCTTGCCGCCCGTCGATCCTCGGCTGCCGGACTGAAGCAACGTGGCCGGCTCGGCGCGTGTTGCGCGGATCGCGGGAGCCAACCCAAACGAAATCGTGGTCAGCACCGCGAGAGTTGTCGTGAACGCGAGCACGCGCCAATCCATTCCCAAATCCAGAAAGATTTGATTATCGGCGGTACTGATGAACGTAACGAGGAGTCGGCTCACGGCAAACGCCAGGAACAATCCGCAAACCGCCCCACCAACAGCGAGCAGCAAGCTTTCGGATAGCAGTTCACGAATCATGCGCCAACGCGACGCTCCCAGTGCGCGGCGAATTGTGATTTGACGTTCGCGAGCTCCGGCACGCGCGAGCATCAAGTTGGCCAAGTTCGCACAAGCGATGAGCAGAACCAATCCGGAAATTCCAAGCAGCAGCCATAGCGAGGTTTCGGAATCCTCGCGCAATTCTGAGAATCCCGTGGCCGCCGAAAAAGCGCCAAGTTTGTATTCGAGATAGTGCTTCGCACCGTCGGCATCGTAGTTGGGTGGAATCGTTTCTTGCAGGATTTGAGGAGTTACAGCATTCATTTGCGCGTTTGCGCGCTGAATGGTCCATCCGGGTTTCAGCCGTCCGATGGATGCAAGCCACCACGCGTGCCGCGTCGGAAGGCGGTTGTCACGTGGATTGAGTATCGGTTCGACGCAGACGGGCACCGCTACATCAAAAGTATCACCCACGGAAATGCCGTTGAAACCAGGTGGCGTGACGCCGAGAACTTCGAAGGAATTGCCGTCGAGGCTCAGGCGTTTGCCAATGACCGAAGGGTCTCCGGCAAAATTTCTCTGCCAGAAGGCGTAGCTAATGTTTGCGCCAGATACGGGACAGCCTGGCTGGTCGTCTTCAGGACCTAGCAACCGCCCGAGAAACGGCTGAATGCCAAGCACGCGAAAGAATTCGCCGGTGACGCGAAGACCCTTGGCGTTGCGGACTTCCCCGCCATTCGCGAGGTTAAATCCCTGGCCGCCCCAGGCAGCGATTTCGGCGAAACCCTCCTGGCGCTTGCGAATCTCTTCCCACATCGGGAAAGTGAGCTGGGAATATTGGCCCGAAAAATTGCCAGAGCCCCAGTGGCGGTCGGCGATGCGGACAGTGCCAAGCTCTTGAGGATTTTTGACGGGAATGGTGCGAAGGCGTATGGAATCAATAAGTTGGAAGATGGCAGTGTTGGCGCCGATACCTAGCGCGAGGGTTAGGACCGCAACGATTGTAAAACCGGGACTCAGCCGTAGAAGTCGAAAGGCGTGGCGAAGGTCGCGCCAGAGATTGGTCATAGTAATCCCTCACAGGGATAAGACGACGAAGAGGGTTAAAAGTCACGCCGCATAGTGATTAGGCGGAGATCGAAAATGTTGCGAGCATAAACGTAGAGGGCCGCCCAAGGGCGGCCCCTACAGAGTTGAGTGCGCGCCAGCAGGGCGCGCTTTTCGTGGAACTCATGGGAACTGGCGGACGGGTTGCGCCTTTGGCAGCGGTTTGCGTGGCAACATTTCGTCGCGGTTGGCGGTTAGGTAGACGAAGCTCGCGACGATCACCGCCATTTGCTTCATGTCGGCCTCCTGGATGCGTTCGTAAACGTCCATGTTGGAGTGGTGAGTGCGTGTGTCGTAGTCCATCGGGTCTTGGATGAACTGAAAGCCCGGGAGGCCGACGCTGTCGTAGGCAAGGTGATCTGTGCCGCCAGTGTTGCGGATGGTCAGAGTGGTCATGCCAAGATCGTGAAACGGAACCATCCAGGCGTTAAAGATCGGAGCGACCATTTCGTTGCCCTGCAGATAGACGCCGCGGATTTTGCCGGTGCCGTTGTCGATGTTGTAGTAGGCGTCGAGCTTAGACTGCTCGGGAAGTATCTTGATGAGGTGGGTGGCGGGATCTTCGACATTGGGATCGCCGAAATGTTGCTTCATGTAGGCGCGCGAGCCGAGGAGACCTTGCTCTTCACCAGTCCAGAGGCCGACGCGGACGGTGCGGCGCATCTTGACGCCGGTCGCTTTGAGGATGCGCATGGCTTCCAGCATCACCGCAGAACCGGCGCCGTTATCGGTAGCGCCTGTGCCGGATTGCCAGGAGTCGAAGTGGCCGCCTAGCATGACGATTTCGTCGGCCTTGGCTTTATCGGAGCCGGGGATTTCGCCGATGATGTTGAAAGAATTCAGGTCATCGTCGTAGAACTTATTCTCGATATCGACGAGCATCGTGACGGGGACCTTTTTCTCGAGCGTGCGAACGATGCGGCCATAGTTTTCGTTGGCTACCGCGACGCGGCAGGGAGCGGGGGGATCTTTCTCTTTGTCGCGACCGCCGCCTTGTTGGACGAAGACGGTACCGTCATCGCTGCGGGAAGGTTCGATCCAAGCGGCAGCGCCTTCATCGATCAGGAATTTCTGGACTTTGAGTTGAAATTCCCGTGTGGCGCGGAACTGCGCAATGCGGTCTTCCTGGCCTGCTTGAGCCGCGGGGACTGGCTGCGTTGCGAGATCGGCAAGCTCGGCGTCGGTGTAGCGGTGAGTCTGCGGATCGAATCGCTCGGGACTTTCTGGAATTGCCGCGGTAAGGACGAATTTGCCTTTGAGCTGGCCTTTGAACTTGGCGAAGTCTTCTTCTTTGGTGATCGGCGCGAAGACCGCATCGGCAGTGACCGAACCATTGGTGCCGGGCGTCCAAGCTTTCGAGTAAGCGATGAGCGGAAACGGATGCGGGGCGATGACCTGAACGTTAGTGCGCTCGTTGGACCAGCCGCGACCGAACGGGCCCCACGGTTCGAGATGGACGTTGGCGAGTTTCCACTCGTTCATCGTATCGGTGGTCCATTTGGCGGCTTCCTTGATATTCGGAGAGTTGGTGAGGCGCGGGCCGTGGACATCGCTCAGGTAGCTGATGATTTCCATGACTTTGGAAGTTGAAGTGCCAAAGCCCTCTTCCCTGATTTGATGAATCGCAGCCAAATCAGCTTGGCTGACGCCCGGGGCTTGCGCTCCGATCGGGACAACCGCCAGGACTAAGGCAAGAACTGCCACCACGCTTGCATGCTTACGCACAATCTTCCTCCGTTTTGAAATTCGACTGTCTGATTCTTACCTGAGCCGCCACACGGTGCCGCTTGCATGTGTGTGACGGCAGCGGCTGTAAATACGTTTCACGGAGCCCGTGATCTCTGCCCGGCGATCCGCGCACAAATCAGAAGGGTCGCGGAGAGAGTTTGCTTTAGATTTCATTTTTGCGGAAACGCTCAATCATGTGATCGCATGCGCGAACTGTGATGGCCATCATGGTGAGCGTTGGGTTCTGGCATGCCGACGACACGAAACTCGCGCCATCCATCACAAATAGGTTTTTCACGTCGTGCGCCTGATTGAATGCATTGAGAACAGACTTCTTGGGGTCGTTCCCCATGCGAGCAGTCCCCAGTTCGTGGATGGCCATTCCCGGCATTTCGACATTGGCCTGCACGCGGATGTCTTTCGCGCCGGCCGCTTCCAGCATTTCGGCAGCTGAGGCGCCGGCATCCTGCATCAGAGCGGCTTCGTTGTCGCCATGCGACATGTTGATATGCAACGCTGGAATGCCCCAGGCATCTTTTAGATCCTTATCGATCTCGATGTAATTGTCCCAACGAGCCAGCGATTCGCCGAAAGCTCCGAAGCCAGCCTCGTAGTAGCCTTCTTTTACAGCCTTTTTCAGCGACGCTCCGTACCCTTCCGCGCTGAAATTGAATCCCGGCCCGGCCCCGCCTTGATAACCATAGCCGCGGATGAACTTGGATTGTTTCTTGCTCGATGGCGTATTTCGGAAGCGCGGCACGTAAATTCCGTTAGGCCGCGCCGGCTCATTTGCATTGGGAAGGGGGTTGAAATTTGGCAATCGCCCCGAAGCTCCTCCTCCGACGACGTGATCCATCAAATAGTGTCCCAGCGCTCCGCTCGAATTCGCGAGCCCGTTCGGATATTCCCGTGTCGACGAGTTCAGCAAAATGCGCGCCGATTCCAAAGCCTGCGCGCAAAGGATCACCGATTTCCCGCGGACTTCTTTCACCTGGCGAGTCAAGCGATCCACATAAGTCACACCGCGCGCTTTGTTGGCCTCGGTGGACATATCCACATGGCTCACCACCGCGTTGGTGATAAGCGTACAGTTGCCGGAAGCAATCGCGTCTTTGACGGTCGTAAACGGACTGCTGAAGTAAGAAAACGTGCTGCAGCCGCGTTCGCACGGTCCGCAATAGTGGCACTGAAGGCGGCCATTGTGATTTTGCGTCAGAATTGCCGTTCGCCCGATTGTCACGGTGTGCCCGAACTTCGCTTTGACGCGTTCCCGGAGCTGAATTTCTCCGCAGCTCATTTTCATGGGCGGGAGAAACTGCCCGTCGGGGAGCATTTCATTGCCCTCTAGCGCGCCGCTGATACCTACGTATTTCTCTACGGTGTCGTAATAGGGCGAGAGCTCGGCATAGCTGATCGGCCAGTCGTCGCCGTAGCCGTCGCGGCTCGCCGCTTTAAAATCGTTGTCGCTCATCCGATAACTCTGCCGTCCCCAAACCAGCGAGCGCCCGCCGAGAATGCGCAGCCGTTGCCATGTGAATGGTTTGCCCGACGGCGTGCTGTACGGATTCTCGAGGTCGTTTACAAACCACTCGTAGTTGTACTCCATACACGCGTAGCACTGCTTTTGGATGGGCCGCGTGCGCACAATCTCCGGCGAATGATCGCGATATTTCAGCTTGTACGCCGGCATGTGCTCCGTAAATTCTTTCGGAGTGACCGCACGCCCCGCTTCGAGCAACGCCACTTTCAGCCCCGCCTCGGCACATTGTTTCGCGGCCCAACCGCCAGTGGCGCCGGATCCCACAACGATAACGTCGTACGTTTGCTGCAAAGGGTCTTGCGCCATGCCAGCCATTTTATGAGTCCCGCTCACTTGTGATCCCCCTCCGGATGTTCACAACCTTGATAAGGACCGTGTGCAAATGCCCCGTCCCACCCCAGTTCTTTCTCGCCAATCTGCGAGCTGTAGTAGGCAGTCATAATGCGATCCTTCAGCGCTTCAAAATGAGCGTGCCCCGGATCGGCCACGGTACCTGTATCGCCCGCCCACCCGCCACCGATGCGCGGATACGCCAGCGCGTGCAACAAAAGATCTTGATCGTCGGCTGAGAGGTAGCGAAACGCCGCTTTGTAACGCTTTATGCTTTCGCCGTCCAGATAGCCGAGCGAGTTCAAGAACGCTCGTTGCGTCTCGGGCGTCTCGGCAGCCAGCACAAGATCAATATAGCGATTCACCAATGCATCCTTCGCGCCGGGAGTGTCCGTCGCGGGGATGATCAAGTCACTGAGGATGATCAGCGTTTCGTTCTGATGCTCATCCAAAAAAAGCGGCTTCCATCCAGGTCCCTCAAATTCCTTCGAGGCGTCAACACCGCTTTGCGCGGGAGTCAACTCGGATGGTTGCGCAGTCTGGGACGCACTCTGAGCGTTAGCAAGCGCAGGGCGCAATGCCGCCGCCGCACCAGCGAGAACACTTGCTCGTAACATTTCGCGTCGCTTCATGAAAACTCCTCGCGTACAGTTTTCGTCTACAGGAGACTACGCCATCGCATGCAAATAATCATAATCGATCTTGATCGCTTCCATGGCGGGAGTCGTTGTGAACGGCGGTTCTTGCTCGACGTAATACAGTTCCACTTCGGTTTTTTTCGCGGCGGCGAAAATCGGTACGTAATCAATATGCCCGCGGCCTAGCTCCGCCGGCTTTGGACGCACACTTTCGTCTAGTCCTGTGGATGGGCTGGCCGTTGGGTGAAAATCCTTGATATGCAACAACCGGTAGCGCTTTGGATATTTCGTCAGATAGGTCACCGGATCGTGGCCCGCTGCAACCATCCAGCCGCAGTCGAGCTCGAATTTTACGAGCGACGGATCCGTTTCGCGCAAAATCACGTCGTAGCCGATTTCGCCGCCGTCCAGAGGCTTGAACTCAAAATTGTGATTGTGATATCCGAACTGCAAGCCGGCTTTCTTCGCCTGTTCTCCCATTTCATTGCAACGCGCCGCGATTTTTTTGAAGTCGTCTAATGTCAACGCGGAGAGTTGCGCCATAAACGTCTTGGGGTCGAATTTGCCCGGTTCGGGAACTTTAGGAAGGGTCACGGATGAGATCACATACTTTGCGCCAATTTCCTTTGCATAAGGAATGGCCTCTTCCATTCCGCCAAAACTCATGTGCAATGACTTGCATTGCAAACCGGCGTCTTGCAATGACTTCTTAACGTCGGTCGCCTTGTGCTTTGGCGAAACGCCCGTTTCGACTTCTTTGTATCCAATCGCCGCGATTTGCCGGAGCGTTCCGTCGTAGTCCTTATCCAGGTCGGCGCCAACGGTATAAAGTTCCAATCCAATGGGCTTGCCCAACGGATTGGCCAGTAGCCGCGACGGTTTGCCCAATCCCAATGCGACCGCCGCCAGCGCCCCGCTGCCGGTTATTAGAAGTTCGCGCCTCGAAGATTTCACGATAGCCTCCCCTACTATTCCATCGATCCCAATTCCGCCCCGCCAGTTCCAGACCGGGTTTATGGCGCGCAGATTGTATACGACTTTGCTCCATGCGGGCGAAGAAGGCGTTGCATTTTGTGCCTTGAGCCACGATTTGAGATGGTTCTGACCCCCACCCCCGTGGTGACAGGAAGTATGAAGTAAGTCCATGAAGCGAATGAAGTTGCAGGCATTTCTGCGTGTTGTATGTTTACTGGCTGTGGAAAAAACGGGAACGATTTGGGTGCCTGAAACTCTATAGGTGTAGAAACCAAATGAACAGGAAGGCGAGAGGCGGTTGTAAAAGGAGATCGACAGATTGCCAGTGAAAGCACGGAAAAAGGTAGCATATTGTTGGCGAGAGAGTAAAGACATTTACAGGGAATGGTCGAAGATGAGCATCAAACGGCAGTTGAGGGGATTGAATGTATCAATCACACTCTTTGGGAGTAAAATAGAGGCATGACCAAGGAGGCCGCCGAGCTCTTGAAAAAAGCGCTCTCGCTACCGGTGTCAGAACGCGCCGACCTTGCAGGCTCTCTCATCGAGAGTCTGGAAGACACGCAAGATGAATCTGTTGTAGCAGCTTGGGACGAAGAAGTCGTCCGCCGCATGGCGGACATTGATTCCGGCTCCGTCAAACCCGTTGCGCTTGAAGATGCTCGTCGGCGCATCTCGTCCGCACTTGAATGAGTGCAACATCATTCTCATTTCATCCTGCCGCCATCGAAGAGGCGATCTCCGCTACGCGCTGGTATCGTGAACGCAGCCGTTTGGCCGCAACAAATTTCGTCGCTGAACTCAATGAGGCGATCGACAGAATTCTCGAGGCGCCTCATCGCTGGCCGCTTTCTTCGCGCGGCACACGTAAGCTCAAACTCCCCTGTTTTCCGTTCTTGGTGATTTATCGAGAAGTGGATGGATCCGTTCTGATCTTGGCTGTGGCCCATGGCTCTCGCCGACCGGGCTATTGGAAAAGCAGATTTTAATCGGCCGAGTACACTCCGAATAGAAATAAACCTAAAGACGCAACAATAGTTCAGTTGGTCGATTTGGTAGAAGGCTCGGCGGGGCGGGCCGGAGTGCCGTCGGCTTTGACGAAGTGGGCGTACCAGGCTAGGTCGCGTTCGAGGCGGTCCTTGATGTGGGAGGGGAGGCTGAACTCGTGGTATTCGTCGGGGTAGACAACTAGCTCGGTGGTGCGGCCGAGGCGTTTTAGGGCTTGGTACATTTGTTCGCCGCCGAGGATGGGGACGTTCCAGTCGATGTTGCCGCCCATGAAGAGAGTGGGGGTGGTGACTTTGGCGACGTTGCGGAACGGCGAAACTTTCGCCCAGGCGGCTTGGTTTTCCCATGGGAGGCCAAGCTCGGTTTCATAGTCTTTTTGGTATTGGTCGTGGCCATAGAGGCTGGAGAATTCGGCGGCGCCAGCGCCGGAGATGGCAGCTTTGAAGCGGGTGGTTTGCGTGATGATGAAATCGGTGGAAATGCCGCCGTAGGACCAGCCGCCTACGCCGAGTTTGTCGGGGTCGGCGATTCCCTGCTCGATGGCGTAGTCAACCATGGCCATGTCGTCCTGGAAGTCTTTGTTGCCCCAGTCGGCGAAGATGGCTTTAGCGTAGTTCTGGCCATAGCCGGAGGAGCCGCGAGGGTTGGGGAAGAGGACGGCATAGCCGTTGGCAGCGTAAAGCTGGGCTTGATGGGAAAATTCGGCGTAATAGGCCCATACGGGACCGCCGTGGGGGATGAGGAGAGTGGGATATTTTTGGCCAGAAGTGTAATTGAGCGGCTTGTAGAGGAAGCCGGAGACTGGGGTGCCGTCTTTACTTTTGAAGTGGACGTATTCGCCGTGGGAGAGCTTGAGCTGAGCGAAGAGTGCGTCATTGACGTGGGTGAGTTGCTTGTACTGGTTGCCCTCGATTATGAAAAGCTCGTCGGGGCGGTCGATGGTGGCGATTTGAGCGACGACGGAATTTACAGGGCCGGAGCTGACAGAGTAGCCGTTGACGGTGCGAGTGCCGGAGTACTGCGCGGAGGTCATGTTAGGGACCGCGGCTGCGTCAGCGATTCCGCCGGATTCGAGATGAATCGTCTTGAGAGCTAGAGCGCCGTCGTTGTCAGCGACGAAATAGATGAATTTGCCGTCGGAAGAGAAATGAGGATTGGTGACCATGCGGTCGAGGGAGAGGGTGAGGACTTTAGCCGGACCACCGGTGGCAGGAGAGATGGCGAGGTGGTGGGTGGCATAGTCGAAGAGTTTGGGATCGACCATGGTGACATAGGCGATGGACTTGCCGTCGGGGGACCACGCGGGGGACATGTCGATGCCGGGATTTGTGGTGACCTGGGTGAGAGGGGTGCTGTTGTTTGGGTTGTTGACGTCGGTTGGAACAACCCAGATGTCCGTGTTGTAGTTGAGATCGGGGTCGCCCGCAGAGCGGTTACTGGTGAAGGCGAGGAATTTGCTGTCGGGGGACCAGGCGGGTTCGGAATCGTCGAAGTCACCGCTAGTGACTTGGGTTAGGGATTTTTTAGAGATGTCGAAGACGTGGAGGTGGGTGCGGCGGCGGTCGAGGTAGCCGATTTCGTCGACTTTAAATTGGAGGCGGTCGATGACCCAGGGCCTTTTGGATTTGGGCTTTTTGTCATCGGAGTCGGAATCAGAGGCAGTTGAGGATTGAGCGGCGCGGGACTTCTCTTTGGCAGCGTCGAGTTCTTCGGGAGTCGGGTCTTTGAGGACGAGGACCATGCGGAGTCCATCGGGGGCCCATGCAAAATCTTCGACATCTTGAGGCGTGTCGGTGAGTTGCTGGGCTTCGCCGCCTTGGCGATTCAAAAGCCATACTTGGGTCTGGCCTCCTTTACGTTCGGAGAGGAAGGCCAGTAATTTGCCGTCGGGACTCCAGCGCGGGTGGGACGAGGAGACGCCTTCGGCGGTCATGGCTAGCGGCTCGCCGCCTGACGCGGAGATCATCCAGATGCGTGATTCGTTTTTGTCAGTCTTCAAAGAGGATTTGTCGACTGTGTAGGCGACCCATTGGGCGTCGGGGCTGAGTTGGGGTTCGTGGACGGTCTGGATTTGGAAGTAGTCGTCGATGGTGATGGGGCGGGGCGTGGGAGCTTGGGCAGACGTGGAAAAAGAATAGCTAAACGCAGAGACACAGAGTACACAGAGGCGCAAAGACTGGCTGGCTGAGCAAAACTTCATGCAGACGACTCCTGAGACGGAAATGAGTGCGAAACCAAAGGGCGGAGTTTAACACAGGCGTCAGGCCGGGGCCGAGCTGTGGAGGTCAAGCAGGGAGCTGGCTTGAGATGCGCCGGGACCTGTGCAAAGGGACAGTTTGCGAGATGAAAAAATATTCGGCGAGATGTATTTTTTTGTTGCATGCAGGGACGAACCTTGTATTCTTCGAATGCGAACTCACTTTACCCAGCGCGCGAGTGAGAATCGCTAAGGAGGACGAGAGTAAAAATTGAGTTCTTTATCCCTTCCTGCCCAGATTCCTTCCACTGCAATTTCAACCGCGAAAAAAAGGGTCGCAAAGCTGACGCTCTGGCCGCTTGTGGCGGCGACGTTTTTCATGGTGTCGGGTGGGACCTATGGGACAGAAGAGATTGTTCATGGCGCGGGTTACGGGCATGGGATTTTGATTTTGTTGTTCTTGCCGGTTTTATGGTGCTTGCCGACGGCGTTCATGATCGGGGAGCTTTCGAGTTCGCTGCCTGCCGAGGGCGGTTACTACGCCTGGGTGCGGCGCGGGTTGGGAAATTTCTGGGGCTTTCAAGAGGCTTGGCTCTCTTTGGCGGCGAGCATCTTTGACATGGCGATCTACCCGACGCTGTTTGTGTTTTATTTGAAGCAGATGTCGCCGTGGTTTGGGTCGGGAAGCCATGCGGTGATGGCTGGATTATTTGTGGTGGTGACTTGCGCGATTCTCAATCTGCTAGGAATTCGCGTTGTAGGAATCACTTCGCTGTGGCTGTTCTTCTTTCTATCAGCGCCGTTTGCAATCATTGTCGTGATGGCACCGTTTAAGGTTGGAGCTTTCGCTAGCGGCGGTGGTCACGGAGCTGCGGAAGCGACTGGCCTGGGGTTGTTGGGCGGCGTGCTTGTGGCGATGTGGAATTACATGGGTTGGGACAACGCATCGACGATTGCGCAAGAAGTGGAGAGGCCGCAGAGGACATATCCGAAAGCGATGATCGCGGCAGTGGTTCTTGTTTCGTTGACTTATATTCTGCCTTTCTTGGCGGTTTACTTTACGGGGATTCCGGCTGCGACATTTGGCGCCGATG
>Ga0265354_1000089_pt1 | contig 15413 bp, 5 predicted proteins | sample NZE1metagenome_FD_189074 | JGI IMG/M metagenome (GOLD analysis project Ga0265354, IMG submission 189074) | Rhizosphere microbial communities from Maridalen valley, Oslo, Norway - NZE1 | ecosystem: Host-associated > Plants > Roots > Rhizosphere > Soil | place: Norway: Oslo | collected 2017-09-14 | reverse complement strand
AGCCGTTCGAAAAAACCGAACTGGACGCGGCGATGCTGAAGTCTCGCCAGAAGAAACAGCTCACAACCGAAAATCAGGCGCTGCGCGATTATTGCGACCAGGTGACAGAAGATTTGAGCTTTCTTGCAGCCAGCCCTCAGATGGTGCGCATACGCCAGCAGATATTGCAGATTGCTCCAGTGGATGTGCCAGTTTTTATTTGCGGTGAGAGTGGCGTAGGCAAGGAAGTCGTTGCGCGCATGATTCACTTGCGTTCGAAGCGGCGCAACCAACCATTCATAAAAGTGAATTGCGCGGCGCTGCCCGGCGAACTTCTGGAATCGGAATTGTTTGGTTTTGAGCAAGGCGCGTTCACGGGTGCAATACGAAGCAAGCCCGGCAAGTTTGAAATGGCGAACAAGGGGACAATCTTTCTCGATGAAATCGCGGAGATGACCACGCCTTTGCAAGCCAAGCTACTCCACGTGCTGCAAGATCATCAATATTCGCGGCTAGGTGGACGGCACTTAATCGATACAGATGTGCGCGTGCTTGCGGCGACCAACGTTGACGTTCAGGAGGCCATGAAGACGGGGCGTTTCCGCGAAGATTTGTATTACAGGCTGAACGTTCTCTCGATTTTGGTGCCGCCATTGCGCGAGCGGTTGGTCGAGATTCCGCTGCTGTTCCGGCATTTTTTGGAGCAGTACAGCGAAAAATTCGGGAAGACACCGTCTGGCCCATCGAAGCATTTGCTTGATGCGGCGGTAAATTATCCGTGGCCTGGCAATTTGCGCGAGCTTGAAAATTTCGTCAAGAGATATGTGATTCTCGAAGATGATGAAGGCAGTCTGCGGGAGCTGGTAGAGATGTCTTCCGCGCGGCAGCGAACTTCTCCGCGCGAGGAGTCTGCTCCGCCACGCGAACAAGGGCTGAAAGCGCTTGTCCGCGGATTGAAAGACGAAGCGGAAATGGAAGCGATCGCGGATGCCCTGGAGAAGACCCGTTGGTGCCGCAAGGATGCCGCGAAAATGCTGGGCATCAGCTACAAGGCGCTGCTATACAAAATGAGGCAGTTTAATTTGGATACGCCTCGCGCGCGGCGTACGGCTGGGGCGCCAGCTCCGGTAGAAACGCCTGCAGCGGTGGGGACCAGAAACGAATAGGGCGATTAGGCCTCGCCTTTTCTGGCGATTCAGCGGCATACAGAACTAGCAAAGTTTGTTGTTTTCTAGTAACTTCACAGGCCGACAGCGCGGTTCAACGCACGTCACCGCCGCAGATATTGGAGGTCGGGGGAATGACGGAACGCCGGACGACGCGTCGGTATGATTTATCCTTGCCAGTCATCATTCGAGTACCCACCGAACGCCAAGTTGATTCCCAAGAAGGAAAGACGCGGGACATTTCCACTCGAGGACTATATTTCGTCATCGAGCAGGACCTTGAAGCAGGCTCGGAGCTGGATATTACTCTGACCCTGCCCGCCGAAATTACGCACGGCACGGAAGTATTTGTTCGGGCGCTTGGAAAAGTTGTGCGCGTGGAACGCCATATGGAAGACGGCACGGCAAGAATGGGCGTGGCTGCGGTGATCGAACGCTACGATATCATTCGCGGAGAAGCGGCGCGAGCGTAGCGAGCGGGCAGCCCCCTACCGCCGCGTGATGAGTTATTGAATCGAGCCTTCCCAGTTTTGGATTCGTCCCGCAGTTCCTAGAAGCCTCCAACAATCTCCAATGCAATACTGCTGATGCCCCGGGCCGACAAGACCGCGTCATGCCGTTGCGCGAAAAGCGTTCGGCAATTACTGAGGAAACAGACCGAAGACAGTAAGCTGGCCCTGACCAGCGACGTAGACTTTGCCATTAGCTACGGTAGGAACCGTGAATTTGACGGCGTTACCAGCGGCGGCGGAGCCGCTGCTCGGGCTGACATAGAGTTGGCTGGCTAGATTGGTGGCGTCCAGAGCGTAGAGAATCGCGGGGCTGCCCGGTGTGTAACCTCCAATTTCAGTAGCCCAAACGATACCTCCGCTGGCGCCGTTGGCGGAAATCACTGGGACGGCCCCTGGAAAACTGAACGAGTGACTCGAATTGGAGGCTGAGTTGGCCACGATCACGCCGCTCGCGATGGGGTATACGCGGAGGCTATCGCCGATAACGGAGATGTAAAGATTGCCGTTCCAGTAGGCAGTTACGCCAAACACGCCACCGCCAATGGTGGTCGTATTGACGCCCTGAGGAAAAACTTCCTGGACATCGTTGTCGCTGCTGCTGTTGAACTTGCCGAGATTGGTCTGGTCGAGCAGAAAGAATCCGCCAGGCTTGCCGGTAGCGACAGCGAGATGGGGGTGGGATGCGGAGCCCACGGAATCGGGGAGAATCAGCACGCCGCCGGAGCCTAGATCGACATCGTTGGCACGCAGGGTTTCCTGGTAGGAAGGAGTAAAGAAGTCCAGCAGCGCGCCCGTAGAACTAAGCTTTACAACGGAGTCACCGTAGTTAATGGAGCCGTCGAAGTCGCCGTTAGCAGTTTCGACCCAGATGTTGCCGCTGGAGTCCACAGCGGGGCCAGCGCCGGCGCCCCAGATGGCGCCTTCGGTATTGGAACTAAGATCGGTGGAGGCCCAGACAAAAGTCTGCACCAGCGTTGACGCATTGTAGCCCATGACCCAGCCGTGGTAGGTGTTGTGATCACCGTGAGAACCGAAGGAAACGTACACGGTACCACCGTTGAGCAGCAAGGCAGGGCGTTGCAGCTGCACCAAGGGCGCGAAACCATTCGCGGAAATAGTGGCCGGACCGCCGAACTTCTCGGCACCTGTGGTTAAGTCCAAAGCATGCAGACGATGGACATAGATAGGTCCAGGTTCCTTGGTTTTGGAGCAAACGTAGATAGTGTTGGTGGAGGGATCGATTACCGGAGTGGAAGTGATACCGATCTCGGGAACGAGATCGCCGGTCTCGCCGGTGTCACCGTCGGGGACGGTGGTGGCGCCGACAGCAGCGCCGTGAGCGGCGCCCAGCATGGAGGCCTTCCAAAGTTGCTGGCAGGGGTTGGCGTCGGCGTCGAAGGCATAGACGAAATCGCTCTCGGTGGCGACAAAGACGACGTTGTGCTTTTTGTTGTCGGGCATGAGGAGGTTGGCGACGTAGAGGGGCTGGGCATAGGTGTAGCCGGGGACGGAGCCACCTTCATTGACGGAACAACTAAAGAGGCTACCAAACGTTGCCGAACTGACAGTAGATGGAGCGAGAGCATATTCCTTAAGGTTCTGGCCGGTGCGCTGTGGGTCGTAATGATGCGTGAAAACACCCGTCAGATCAGTGACCGCGATGCTTGCCGAGGCAGAATCGTTAGCGTTGGTAACACTTGCGGCCGTAATGGTGTGAAGGCCGGGCTGCGTGCCGGGTGTGAACAGGCCGGTTGGGGTGATAGTGCCGGTCGTGCTGTTGCCCCCTGTGTTGCCATCAACCGCCCAGGTTACGCCGAGGTCCTGAGGGTCGTTGTTCACGGCGGCTGAGAATTGTTGAAGCTGCGAGAGTGTGACCTCCGCCAGCGCCGGGCTGACGGCAACAGTTATGAGGCCAGAACCGCCTGAGAGGGTGACGGTGGCGGATGCGGATTTGGTTGTGTCGGCGATTGACGTGGCCGTCAAACTAACGGAAGCGGGACTGGGTTGAGTGGCAGGGGCAGTATAGGTGACCGAAGTAGAAGTTACGTTGGAAAGGGAACCGCAGGCAGTGCCAGAGCATCCCGCACCCGAAAGACTCCAGGTCACACCCTTGTTTTGCGTATCGTTCTGAAGCGTGGCCGTGAAGCTAACGGAGCCAGAAGGTTGAACACTAGGATTTGTCGGCGCAATCGAGACTGAAATAGTTGGGGAAGGAACACCAGCTCCGTTGGGATTCAAAGCGACGGTAATCAAGGTCCAATCCAGGGTCACCGGGAAGTTGGCCTGGATAGAAGCAGGGCTTGGCACAGTTCGGCTAGTTACCAAGTTATCGTCGAAATTGGAGAGCGAGGTCCAACCGCTGGCATTGGTTACGCTGCCGGAAATAAGGTAGGCCCAGAGGAACTCATTGGTGTTGGTGGTGGTTATCGAGCCCGTGGCAGAACTAGTTGATCCTTCCAGAGACAAGATCTTGTCCACTGGGGCAGAGGGGTTAACACCTTTGAGCTCAGTTACATAGATTTCGTTGTTTGGCGCCGCGCTGGCGGCAGTGCAGGAGACGGTTGTGGAACCCCCTTTAGCATTGGTGGCGAGGTAGACGCGCGCGGCGAAATCAGAGGAGTCGGTTTCAGGGCCGACGAGCGTGAAGGTGTCACCCGAAGTATCGGACACGCCAACGAAGGAGATGCCCGAGTTAAAGTCGCATCCGACAAGCAGAATGTCACTAGCCAAAGGGCTGACGGTGACTGACCATTGCTTGGACCCGTCATTCTTTGACGCCGCAGTCGTCCCGACAGTAGTAATAGTTGACTGGGAGCTGACTGTCGCGATGGTGATTGCTGAGGCACCCGATTTTGTTTGGTCTGCCACGGAAGTTGCCGTCAGGGTAACGGAAGCAGGATTAGGTACGCCGGTAGGCGCGGTAAAGGAGACCGAGGTACTGGTGACACTGGAAAGGGAACCACAGGTTGCACCCGAGCAGCCCGTACCGGACAGGCTCCACGTTACGCCTTTGTTCTGCGAATCGTTCTGTAGCGCGGCGGTGAAGGAAGAAGACTGACCGACTTGAACGGTGGCGGTAGCTGGAGAGACCGAAACGGAAATCGGTGGCGGTGCTGTAATGCTGAGAGTGGCGGCAGCAGACTTGGTGGAATCCGTGACGGAGGTTGCGAGAAGTGTGACAGTAGCGGGGCTTGGGAGAGCTGTGGGCGCAGTGTAGGTGACGGATGTAGTGGTGACACTGGAAAGGGAACCACAGGTTGCACCCGAGCAGCCCGTACCGGACAGGCTCCACGTTACGCCTTTGTTCTGCGAATCGTTCTGTAGCGTGGCGGTGAAGGAAGAAGATTGGCTGAGCTGAACAGAGGCGGTAGGCGGTGACACCGAAACGGAGATAGGTGGCGCCGGCGCGCCAACTGTAGCTGGATTTAGAGCGGCCACGACCAGGGTCCAATCCGCGGTGACTGGGAAACTAGCTTGAACCGTCGCAGAGGCCGCCAGCGTTCGGCTAGTGGCCAAGTTGCTGTCGTAAGTGGATAGCGAGGTCCAACCGCTGGCGTTGGTTACGCGGCCGGAAATGACGTAAGCCCAGAGGAACTCATTGGCATTCGTCGTAGTTACAGAGCCGCTGGCGGTTGGGGTTGAACCCGCTACGGACAGGACTTTGTCCACCGGTGCGGAAGCGCTAACTCCCTTGAGTTCAGTAACGTAGATTTCGTTGTTTGGTGCGCTGCTGGCGGCCGTGCAGGTGACCGTTGTGGAACCGCCTTTTACACTGGTGGCGAGGTAGACGCGCGCGGCGAACTCCGAGGAGTCGGCTTCGGGGCCGATGAGCGTGAAAGTATCGCCGGCGGTATCGGAAATGCCGACGAAAGAGATGCCGGAATTGAAGTTACATCCGACAAGGAGAGAGTCGCCAGCTACCGGGCTGAGGGCGACGGACCATTGGTTGGATCCGTCATTCTTAGATGCCCGCGTAGTCCCTACCGTTGCGATTTGCGCGTGCAAACTCGTTGGCACCGCAATAAACAGAGAGATGAGCAGTATCGTCTTCCCCGAACGATTCATTGGCCGATCTCTCCTAGGTGGTATTTGTTTTCCTCAAGCCCGAGTTGAGCAGGAGGCGAGATGAGAACTATGACCGGTTGCGCCGGACAAATCTGTTCGGTCCCGCACACCCAAACTGGCTGCGTCCGACCGGACAAGTACGGACAATTATCCCGCTGCGAAACTAGAATCAGCAAGCCCCGAGAGGGCGTATGACAACCGCAGAGTTCGAATGTTGGCTGGGGCAGGTGAATCGAACCGCAGGAGACCCCGCAGCGCGCACCCGTCGCCCCCATAAGATGCATTGGCTAGAGCTCTCAAGTTTGGTTCTTGGCAAGAACAGCGACGCCTGAGAGGGACAGTGTCTGGGTTGAAGCGATGCCAAGGTGCCTGTAAAGAGTAATTGATGCGCGGTAGCTCGTCAAGAAGGAGGTCTACGTCAACGGCAGCATATCGGCCGCAGCCAAAGAATTCAATTCTATCCTATAGAAGTAACGACTAGAGAGAATCGTTATCAACACTACGGCACAATTTTTCTCATCGAGGTCCACGAGAAGGAGCGTGCACATCGAGGTGGTACCAAAACCGCATCGAACCCGTTGCCCGTAAGCATCTACAAACGAAGCTTTTATCTGGTGGTCAGGCGGTATCGCGCCGCCTGTATTCGATTTGTCCAGTGGCCTGCCGTGTGCAATCTTCCCAAAGCCAACGCTCCTGCGCAATTATGCCAATGCCAAACGCAAAGAAAAGCGCACGCACCGAGCCGATCGATCAATTGCCACCGGATGAGGTGTTGTTCGGGCGGTCTCCGGTGATGGCGGAAGTGCGGAAACGAGCTGAGAAGGTCTGCAATACGAATGTCCCCGTCCTGTTGCACGGTGAGGGAGGAACCGGCAAAGAGGCGCTTGCGAGGTGGATGCACAAAAAGTCCGCAAACTGCGGCGGCCAGTTTGTGAAGGTAAACTGTGCGGCAATTCCGAGCGCACTTCTGGAGAGCGAACTTTTCGGCTATGAGAAGGGCGCTTTCACGGGAGCGCACATTTCGAAACCAGGAAGAGTCGAAGCTGCTCACAGCGGAACACTATTTCTGGATGAAATCGCCGATTTCGATCCGGGCCTGCAGAGCAAGCTCCTGCAGTTTCTGCAAGACGGAAGCTGTTCGCGAATCGGCGGCACAGAGGAAAAATTGGTCGAAACGCGATTGATTTGCGCGACGAACAAAGACTTACAGCAAGAAATCGAAGCAGGAACATTCCGCGCCGACCTGTTTTATCGCATTAACGTCGTGCGAATGAGATTACCGCGACTCCGCGAGCGAAGCGAAGATATACCCTTGCTTGCCGAGCATTTCCTTGTAAAGTTTCAACGGGAATTTGCGAAGCCTGTCGAGCCATTGAGCAGTGCGATGCTGCAATACCTGCGGAATCTGGATTGGCCCGGAAATATTCGCGAACTTTCGAATGGGATTGCTCGCTATGTGCTTGTGGGAGCGGAGGCCAATAATGGTCCGGAGCTGGTCGCTAGACCGCGTAGCGCGGCGTCAAGAAACTTCAACGGAACTGTGAATCTTCCCTTGAAACAGCTTTCCAAGGAAGCCGTGCGCGAGCGCGAAAAAAGCTACATTCTCGAAGCACTTAGGGCTAATCAATGGAATCGCCGAAGGACGGCCGAGGCTTTGAAGATTAGCTATCGCACATTGATCTACAAGATCCGCGATGCAGGCTTGATCACCAAACGAACGCAAATCGCTTCTGTGCCTCGATTGGACGATCCCGACCCTTCACCTTCCCCGGCCGACTAGCCCTCGATTTCGTATACAGCTCACTTCTGCTTGTCTCTTTGCCGCGAGCCGTTCTTCTGCTTTTTCTAACGACAAGCGTGCTCATGGAGCGACAGAGACTGAGAGCAGGCCAGTTTTGTTCGCTGAATGAGAACTAGGCCTCCATCGGCAAGCGCGTCGCGGCTCTCTTGTTGTGGGGAAATTAAAGTCTTGTGGTAGTTGTTTCGAAATCACCAGTCCTGAGTCTCTTGCCGGCGCCAACCTCTTGGAAAGCGATCGCTCCCAGTCAAGCTTTCATCCGCTCGCTGAACTGAAAAGTCGCGTGGCGGGAGCCTGTCTATCTCAGAAGTGCAGGTAGCTTCTTCCTGACGCGATGGACCGATTGGCCAACGAATGCTGACCTAGGGCAACTTGCGGACAGGGTCGAGTAGATTCTGGGACTTGCCCCGAAACTGTTCTTCAAACCAGTAGTAGAGTCGATGGTTGCTTCTCTATTCTTCACATGCAGTTCAGGCCTGAGAGTGCAGTTATCTCAGCTTCAGCGGACCCCACCCCCGTCCCCGGCCTACTAGCTGATTAAAACGCACGACTGATTTTGTGCGAGCGAGTACCGAACTCTCTTCGCGAGGTAAATCGAGGGATGGTAAATTCAATGCGTTTCGGATGCATGATGTTCCGGAAGCGGTCAGACCAGCCGCACCTGAATATTGGGCATCTCTGGTGGCATCGCACACTCCCTACCATCCTCTTACTAGCGCCCGTCTTGTTGTTGATTGGTTGCGCAGGTTTAGTAAGCGCGGGCGGGACAAAATCCCAGTCAGGACAGCAAGCCGCAATCCAAGTGACTCCTGGCAGCTTTAGCTTCGGCAGTCTAGTTGTTGGCAAGAAGATCTCACAAACTGCCACGATCTCGAATACCGGAAACACCTCGATCAATGTCACTGCAGCCAGCGTGTCAAGCGGCCAGTTCGCCGTTTCGGGAATTAGCATGCCCCTAGCGTTGCCGGTGGGGCAGTCCAGTACGTTCCAGGTGTGGTTCGATCCGAGCGCAGCCGGAACAGTCACTGGCACATTGACAGTACAGACTGACAGTGGAGTCTCGTCTGGACAAGTCACACTTTCAGGTGTTGCAACCACGCCGCCACAGCAGATTAGCTTGAGCTCAACGACACTCAACTTGGGGAGTGCAATCGTAGGAACAACGTTGAATGGTTCGCTAACGCTCACGAACACTGGCGGGGCAAATCTGATCATCTCGTTGATTTCTGTGAATGCAGGTCCGTTTGGAATCTCCGGCATAGCTACCCCTAGGACGATTGTGCCGGGTGGCAGCGCAACGATGAATGTGTCGTTTACTCCGACAACAGCGGGAAGCGATTCCGGAAGCATCAATATCACGAGCAACGACCCGAACTCTCCGACAGCGACTGTTGCCCTCACTGGAATTGGAACGTCCTCAGTGGTAGCACCAACGATTACGACGCAACCGTTGAATCAGACGGTGACGGCGGGACAGACGGCGACGTTCAGCGTGGTGGCAGGAGGGACGGCGCCGCTGAGTTACCAGTGGCAGAAGAACGGAGTGAACATTGCAGGCGCGACAGCGAGCAGTTATACGACGCCAGCGACGGCGACGACAGACACTGGGTCGACGTTCGATGTAGCGGTGAGCAATACAGCGGGGAACGTAGCGAGCGCGAAAGCGACGTTGACGGTTACTGCGACCGCAGTGGCGCCAACGATTACGACGCAGCCGTTGAACCAGACGGTGACGGCGGGACAAACGGCGACGTTTAGTGTGGTGGCGGCGGGAACAGCGCCGCTGAGTTACCAGTGGCAGAAGAACGGGGTCAACATCGCGGGGGCGACAGGAGCGAGCTATACAACGCCAGCGACGGCGACGACAGACAACGGGTCGACGTTCCGAGTGGTGGTGAGCAACACGGTGGGAAGTGTGACGAGTAATGCAGCGACACTGACGGTGACTGCGGCGGTGGTAGCGCCGACGATCACGACGCAGCCGGCGAACCAGACGGTGACGGCGGGGCAGACAGCGACGTTCTCGGTGGTGGCGGGCGGGACAGCCCCGCTAAGTTATCAGTGGCAGAAGAACGGAGTGAACATCGCAGGGGCGACAGGAGCGAACTACACGACGCCAGCGACGGCGACGACAGACAATGGGTCGACGTTCGATGCGGTGGTGAGCAATACAGCGGGGAACGTAGCGAGCACGAAAGCGACGTTGACGATTACTGCGGCTGCAGTGGTGCCAACGATTACGACGCAGCCGTTGAATCAGACAGTGGCGGCAGGACAGGCGGCGACGTTCAGCGTGGTGGCAGGAGGGACAGCGCCGCTGAGTTACCAGTGGCAGAAGAGTGGGGTGAACATCGCAGGGGCGACGGCGAGCAGTTATACGACGCCAGCGACGGCGACGACGGATAGCGGATCGACGTTTGACGTGGTGGTGAGCAATACGACGGGGAGCGCAACCAGCACCAAAGTAACATTGACGGTGAATGCAGCCGCAGTGGCGCCGACGATCACGACGCAGCCGGTGAACCGGACGGTGACGGCAGGACAGACAGCGACGTTCAGCGTGGTGGCGGGAGGGACGGCTCCGCTGAGTTATCAGTGGCAGAAGAACGGAGTAAATATCGTTGGGGCGACCGCGACGAGCTACACGACGCCAGCGACAGCGACGACAGATAGCGGATCGACGTTTGACGTGGTGGTGAGCAACACGGCGGGGAGTGTGACGAGTAATTCGGCGACGCTGACGGTGAACGCGGCGGTAGTAGCGCCAACGATTACGACGCAACCAGTGAGCCAGACGGTGACGGCGGGACAGACAGCGACGTTCACGGTGGTGGCGGGCGGGACAGCACCGCTAAGTTATCAGTGGCAGAAGAACGGGGCAAACATCGCGGGGGCGACGGCCAGCAGTTATACGACGCCGGCGACGGCGACGACGGATAGCGGATCAACGTTTGACGTAGTGGTGAGCAACACGGTGGGAAGTGTGACGAGTAATGCAGCGACACTGACGGTGACCACGGCAGCGGTAGCGCCGACGATCACGACGCAGCCGGCGAATCAGACAGTGACGGCGGGACAGACAGCGACGTTCACGGTGGTGGCGGGAGGGACAGCACCGCTAAGTTATCAGTGGCAGAAGAATGGAGCAAACATCGCGGGGGCGATAGGAGCGAACTACACGACGCCAGCGACGGCGACGACGGACAGTGGGTCGACGTTCCGAGTAGTGGTGACGAATACCGCTGGGAGCATCACGAGTAGTGCAGCGACGCTGACGGTGAACGCGGCAACGGTAGCGCCGACGATCATGACGCAGCCAGTGAACCAGACAGTGACGGCGGGACAGACGGCGACGTTCTCGGTGGTGGCGGGAGGGACAGCGCCGCTCACCTACCAGTGGCAGAAGAACGGGGCGAACATCGCAGGGGCGACAGCGAGCAGTTATACGACGCCAGCGACGGCGACGACGGATAGCGGGTCGACGTTCGATGTGGCGGTGACGAACACCGTTGGGACAGTGACGAGCTCAGCGGCGACGCTGACTGTAAATCCGGCACCTGCGCCGGCAATCCAGGTGAGTTCGACGGCGATCACGTTTGCCAGCGAGGTGGATGGGACGACTACTTCCCAGGGCTTGATCGTAACGAATACGGGTAATGCGACACTGACTATCACTCAAGTAAATGAAACCGGCGCGGCATTCAGCGTTAGCGGATTCACCTTACCTATCAATGTGAACTCAGGGCAGCAGGCCACCATCACGGTGGCGTTTAAACCGACGGCGGTGGGGGCGGCTTCGGGAAACATCTCCATCGTTAGCAACGCACCTACCTCACCCACCGGCGTCACTCTGAGCGGCACGGGAATCGCTGCCACTCTTACGCTCGGCATCAATCCTACGGCCCTGGCGTTCGGGAATGTGACAACGGGCACCTCGTCTGCTTCGAAAAACGTGACGGTGACGAATACCGGCAATGCGAACGTCACGATTTCGCAGATCACCTTGAATGGGACCGGTTACTCCATGACGGGTGGAGGAGCGCCAGTGACGCTCACTCCGACGCAGAATGTGGTTTTGAGCGTCGAGTTCAGTCCTACCACGGCCGGTAGCGTGAACGGAACAATCTCCGTCACGAGCAACGCCAGCGGGTCACCAGCAACCGTGACGTTGTCGGGGACAGGTGTCGCGCCCGTGCAGCATTCGGTGGCGCTCACGTGGGATGCGAGCACGTCGACGGTATCGGGTTACAACGTGTACCGAGGCACGGTAAGCGGCGGGCCCTACACGCTAATCAACTCAGGGCTAGTAACGACCCTAAGTTACACGGATTCGACCGTCCAGAGCGGCACCACGTACTATTACGTGACGACCGCAGTGGATTCGAGTGGCAATGAGAGCGTACACTCAAACGAAGTGTCGGCCCCGATACCTTAGGATCGAGTCCATCGCGGAATTAACTGAGGAAAACCTCATTCCGATGGAATCAGGGAGATTATGGGAGTATGCTCGCCTACCTGGGTGAGGCGTAGAACGCCCGACTCGCGATGCCGTTAGCAGGCTACGGCGGCCCCATAAAATGATCAAGGAGCAATGATCCATGCTCTCCACGGGCCGTATGGTCAGGGTTAACACCTGTACTTAATTTGGACTTCTAATCAGTATCTGAGGAACGGTCGAAGACATACTCTTAAGTCCAGTGGGAGAAGGTGTGAGGGACTGGACTATGAGATTTGCTGGAAGTGATCCGCAAGGCCTTGCGGCCACAAACACCAGGGTGCGTCGAGGACGACAAGCTGTCTTATTGGGAGCAATACTCCTGCCTTTGGCGTTCCTATGGGGTTGTGCGGGTATCGTAAGCGGGCCAAACAGCAAGCCAGCTGATGGACAAACCTCGACGTTCTCTATTTCAGGGTCAATCACTCCTGCAGCTGCGGGAAGTGGGGCGACAGTCACGCTAGCTGGCGTCGCGAGCGCGACGACTACCGCTGACGGCTCAGGCAATTTCACATTTAGCGGTCTAGCTAATGGAGCTTACGTAATCAACCCTAGCCGCGCAGGTTTTAGCTTTAGTCCCGTCAGCGCGACTATCACGGTTAGTGGGGCCAATGTCACCTCAGGAGCAAATTTCACCGCTACGGCCCAAACTTCTAGCATTTCGGGGACAATTAGTCCTGTGGCAGGCGGTAACGGGGCGACAGTGACATTGAGCGGCGCTGCGAGCGCCACGACCACGGCGAACAGCTCGGGCACCTACACATTCACTGGACTAGCGAACGGCAACTACACGGTTACTCCAAGCCATACGGGTTACATATTCAATCCCACTTCGCTGGCCGCGACGGTAAACGGAGCCAATATCTCAGGGCTGAATTTTACCGCGACAGTTCAAGCTGGGCCGACGTTCAGCATTTCGGGAACGATTAGTCCTTCGGCAGGCGGAAATGGCGCGACGGTGACGTTGAGCGGAACCGCGGGCGGCACAACGACCGCCAACAGCTCTGGGAACTACACCTTCACGGGATTGGCGAACGGGAATTATACTGTTACCCCTAGCCATACGGGTTATACGTTCAACCCCACTTCGCACGCGGCAACCGTAAACGGAGCCAACATCACAGGACTGAATTTTACCGCAACAGCTCAAGTTGCGCCGACGTTCAGCATTTCCGGGACAATTAGTCCTTCGGCAGGTGGTAGCGGTGCGACGGTTACGCTGAGCGGAGCTGCAACCGCCGCCACGACCGCCAACAGCTCGGGAAATTATACGTTCAGTGGATTGGCGAACGGGAGCTATACGGTAACTCCAAGCGAGGTGGGTTATACGTTCAGCCCGACGTCCGAAGTCGTTTCGGTCAATGGAGCCAACGTTGCGGGAGTGAACTTTACCGCGACGGCGCAAGTGCCGCACTCGGTGGCGCTCACGTGGATGGCAAGTACATCTACGAAGGTGACCGGATATAACGTCTACCGTTCCACGGTGAACGGCGGACCTTATACGCTAGTGAATACCGCACTCATTCCTGGATTGAACTACACAGATTCGACGGTTCAAGACGGTTTGCTCTACTATTACGTGGCGACAGCCGTGGACAGTAGCGGGGACGAGAGTCCTTATTCGACCCCGGTGTCGGCCAATATCCCCTGATTCCCCGGGGAAGCGATTCCGGTTCGCTAACTTCTAAAAGAATGACTCTTTGTGGCGGGTTAGCTTCTTATCGGACGCTGCAAACGGCCACCTTCGTGTGGCATACCACCAGGCAATTACCGCATACCACCGGACAATTACCTGGGCCAATAGGGCGCCGAGAGTGTCGATAGCGACGTCACTTGGACTGGCGTCACGCATGGGAACAAAAAATTGGTGTAGTTCATCGGCACGGTCTCGGCAGAAGGTTCCGAGCACTCAGATCAATGCAGCACACACATTTGGCTGGTTCTGCGGCCGATTTTTTTCGACAGGACGCGAACCGTTCGCACTTCGCGCGACGCTACCAAGTATCGGAGAGTGAGACAAGCCACGATTGGCCTGTTTATTTGAAGGTCACCATCTGCATGACCCAAGGTCCGGAGGAGGTCAATGTGGCTGTCGCGGTATTGCTCCCAGCCGTGGTCACCACCATGTCCTCTGCAATGTCGCCGTCCGAAGTGATCAGTCGCGACGTGAATCCGGTGCCCGGTCCGTGCGTCAAAGTGAACACCATATTCGCGCCAAAGATCAACTCGTTGGCACTCGTGGTCGTCGCAGCACCACTGCTGGCAGTGGTACTGTTCCCACTTGCTCCTGCCTTCGCATCCAGGGTGGTCACTCCGCGGTACTCGAGAATGCGTATATCGGGGTAGGCCGCCGCTTGGTTGAACGTTACGGTCACTGTGTTACTGCCACCTACGATGTTCGAGGCATAGTAGATCGATTGCTGAAGGGCAGTCCCCGCCGTTGGGCCAATCGCCAAGGCGTAGGTGTTTCCCGCGCTGTCCTTGACCGATTGCACCGCTGCCGTCGTATCGTTCCACCCGACCACCACAATGTTCAAGTCACCCGCCGTTTGAGCGGCAGGAAAGGTGGCAGGAACCGACGCAGTGGGTGATTGTGGCGTTGCCGAAGCTACTTGCCCGAAGCTGACGGCCACCGCCGAATTGTAGTTGAAGCCGCTGGCTAGGCTTCCGCTCTGCCCGTTGGCCGTTACGGTCACAGTCACTGACCCGACACTGCCCGCCGGCGTCTTGGCTGTGATCTGTGTACCACTCACAATCACCACGCTCGTCGCCGCCGTCGCGCCAAAGGTTACCGTCGCTCCAGAGGCGAAGTTCGTGCCGGTGATGGTCACCGCTGTGCCGCCTGCGACCGGGCCGTTGTTCGGTGAAACACTAGTGACAGTGGGTGGAGCATTGTACGTAAACCCGCTGGCGAGGCTTCCGGGTTGCCCATTGACGGTGACGATTACCGTCACCGCGCCCGCCGCATGCGCGGGCGTCGTTGCGGTGATCTGTGTAGCGTTTACCACCACGACGTTGGTCGCCCCCGTCGCGCCAAAGGTTACCGTTGCTCCAGAGGCGAAATTCGTGCCTGTGATGGTCACCGCTGTGCTACCGGCGATTGGCCCATTGTTCGGCGAAACGCTGCTCACCGTGGGCACGACCACATAAGTGTATCCGTTCGTCAGACTAGCGCTAAGAGATCCCGGATTCGTCACCGCCACAGTCACTGCTCCGGCGCTGCCTGCTGGCGTCGTGGCCGTGATCTGTGTACCGCTCACAACCGCCACGGTGGTCGCTGCGGTACCGCCAAACGTTACCGTCGCTCCGGCGGCAAAGTTCGTGCCGGTAATTGTCACCGCCGTTCCGCCTGCCGTTATACCGGTGTTCGGCGATACGCTGCTCACCGTCGGTGGAGC